>OKVS01000235.1_pt1 | contig 24565 bp, 22 predicted proteins | sample 1606911 | NCBI WGS metagenome assembly OKVS01 (sample SAMN03281016, study PRJEB24777) | human gut metagenome | isolation source: fecal sample PR161 from 1 month old female Malay infant, caesarean... | reverse complement strand
ATGCTGAGCCCCCTCAGGTGAAGCGCATCTCGCGCACGTCGTCCGCCACAATGATTTTCCCTGCCGTTTTACGCACGATCTCGTCAATACTGACGCCCGGGGCGTATTCCCGCAGGATGAACGCGCCGTCCTGAATTTCCAGCAGCGCGAGATCGGTCAGGACCCGACGGATACAGCCCGCGCCCGTGAGCGGCAGCGTGCAGCGCGGCAGCAGCTTCGACTCACCGCTCTTTGAGGCGTGGGTCATCACCACGATGATGTTCTGCGCCCCGGCAACGAGATCCATCGCGCCGCCCATGCCCTTCACCATCTTTCCGGGGATCATCCACGAGGCGATGTTGCCCTCCACGTCCACTTCAAATGCGCCCAGCACGGTCAGGTCCACGTGGCCGCCGCGGATCATGGCAAACGACTGGGCCGAGTCGAAAATGGCCGCGCCGGTCCGCGCGGTCACGGTCTGTTTACCGGCGTTGATCATGTCAGGATCAAGGGTCTGCTCGTCGGGAAATTCGCCCATCCCCAACAGGCCGTTTTCCGACTGCAGCATCACGTCCATCCCGTCCGGAATGTAGTTCGCAACCAGGGTAGGGATACCGATCCCCAGGTTGACGTAATAACCGTCACGCAGCTCGCGGGCGACGCGCATGGCCATCTGTTCACGGGTTAACATCGTCACACTCCTTGCGCGCGCAGGGTGCGCTGCTCAATGCGTTTTTCAAACTGGCCGACAATCAGCCTGTCGACGTAAATTCCCGGGGTGTGAATGGCCGACGGGGGCAGTTCACCCGGCGGAACAATCTCTTCCACCTCCACCACCGTGATCCGGCCCGCCGTTGCCATCAGCGGATTAAAGTTTTGCGCGGTATGGCGATAGATGACGTTGCCGTACCAGTCCGCTTTCCACCCCTTGATCAGCGCGAAATCGCCGACGATCGCCTCCTCGAGGATGTAGTGCTTCCCTGCGAACTGGCGCACGTCCTTGCCGGTCGCCACGGGCGTGCCGTAGCCGGTGGCCGTATAAAACGCCGGAATACCGGCCCCGCCCGCGCGCACCTTTTCCGCCAGCGTGCCCTGCGGCGTAAGCTCAATTTCCAGCTCGCCACTCAGCACCTGCTGCTCAAACAGCGCGTTCTCGCCGACGTAAGAGGCCACCACTTTGCGAACCTGCCGCGTTTCGAGCAGTATCCCCAGGCCGAATCCATCCACGCCGCAGTTGTTTGACACCACGGTCAAATCTCTCACCTGACGGCGTCGGACCTCCGCAATCAGGTTCTCCGGAATGCCGCACAGGCCGAAGCCGCCCGCCAGCAAGGTCATTCCGTCCGTCAGCCCGTCCAGCGCCTGCGCATAGCTGCCGACGCGCTTATCCAGTCCTGCCATAGTCATCCCTCCCGTTAACCGTGCCGGTATCATTAGGGGCGGCGACTCATTTGTTAATTTTGAATTTGTGACCCACTCATTTGGTTTTTTTATTAATTTATCGTTAACTAAATTCTTTCAATTAGTTAACAGGATGAAAAATGAGAATGAGTGTCAAACAGTTACGCGCGTTTTTAGCGGTAGCTCACACTCTCAATTTCGCGCACGCCAGCGAACGCTTAAATCTCTCCCAGCCGGCCCTGAGCCTGACGATTAAAAGTCTGGAAGACGCGCTCGGCGGCCCGCTGCTGCAGCGGAGCACGCGCAAGGTTGCCCTCACGCAGGAAGGGGAGACGTTTCTGCCGATGGCGCGGCAGCTGCTTGCCGACTGGGATAATGTGGAGGAGGCGATGCACCAGTGCTTTACCCTGCAGCGCGGCAAAATCTCGGTCGCGGCGATGCCGTCATTTGCCGCCAACGTTTTACCGGAGGTGCTCAAGGCGTTTCGCGATCGCCACGCCGGGATCAACGTCACCGTGCATGACGTCATTAACGAGCAGGTGATTGAGATGGTGCGGGAAGGGCGGGTTGAGATGGGGATCGCCTTTGAGCCGGCCCCCACGCACAACCTGCTGTTTACGCCGCTGGGGCTCGACAGGTTTGTCGCCATTGTGCCGAAGGACTCCGCGCTGGCGGACAAAAAGCGGCTGGCCTGGGAAGAGCTACTGACGCTGGATTTTATTACCCTGCAGCGCCCGTCGGCGGTACGTCTGATGATGGAGGAGGAGCTGGCCCGAAGCGGCAGAAAGCTGGACGTGGCGCTGGAGAGTCATCAGCTGGTGACGGTAGGTCGCATGGTCGCCAGCGGGCTGGGCGGCAGTGCCGTACCGGCGCTCTGCGAAGCGCAGATGACGGCGCTGGGCGCGGTCTGTATACCGCTCGATAACCCGCCCATTGAAAAGTGCATCGGAGCAATCCATCCGGGGCACACGCAGCTCTCTAAAGCGGCGCATGCCCTGCTGGAAACGCTGAAGGATTTTTACCAGCCCGCTCACGGGGCGAGAAATACCTGCGGTACGGGGTGATCCGGATGGCTGCCGACGCGCACCTGCGCGCCGTACCAGCGCGCCAGCGTCCCGGCCTGCAGCACGTCCTCCGGTGTGCCACTGGAGACCAGCCTGCCGTTGTGCAACAGCAGAATGCGATCCGCCCACAGCGCCGCCAGATTGAGATCGTGCAGCACCACGCACACGTGGAGATGACCCCGACGGGTCAAGGATCTCATCAGGCGCAGCAGATGCTGCTGGTGGTAGAGATCCAGCGCGGAGGTGGGCTCATCAAGAAACAGCCAGCCGCGCGGGGCTCCGTCGCACCAGAGCTGGGCCAGCGCGCGGGCGAGCTGGATCCGCTGCTGCTCGCCGCCGGAGAGCGTCGAATAACGTCTGCCCGCCAGCGGAAGACAGCCCGTTATCGCCATCACTTCCTCAACTACCGACGCTTCAGGGGAGCGAGTCCAGGGCGCGCGTCCCATACCGACCACCGCGTCCACCGGCCAGTCGAATCCGGGCTGAGTATTCTGGCGCATCACAGCCCGGTAGCGCGCGAGGGTATCCGGCGGCCAGTCCGCAAGCGGCGTTCCGGCCAGAGTGCAGCGTCCGCTTGCGGGCTTGAGATAGCCGGTAAGCAGCCGCAATAACGTCGATTTCCCGGCACCGTTGGGGCCAATCAGGGCGACCAGCTCACCCTGAGAGAGGGTAAGCGACACATCGTCGATCAGCGTCCGCTGCCCGGCGTGAAAGAAGATTTTCTCTGCACAATAGCGTTCAGCCATGCGTACCTCCGCGACGGAAGATAAGCCACAGGAACCACGGCGCGCCGAGAAGGCTGGTCAATAACCCGACGGGCATCTCCGCCGGAGAGACCAGGGTGCGCGCCAGCGTGTCGGCAACCAGCAGCAGCAGCGCACCGGCCAACACCGAGCCGGGTACGACGGCCCGGTGGTCGGCCCCCAGCCACATGCGCATCAGATGCGGCACCACAAGGCCAATAAAGCCGATCACGCCGCTGACGGCTACCGCCGCGGCAACCAGCAGGGCGCTGCACAGCAGCAGGATCCGCTGTACCATCGCGACATCCACCCCGAGATAGTGCGCCTCTTCATCGCCCAGCTGCAACAGGTTGAGCGGGCCGGCCAGCCGCCAGATAATCAGCACTGCGGGCACCATCAGCGACGTTACCGCCAGCAGGGTGGACCACTGCGCCTGCCCGAGGCTGCCCATTCCCCAGAGGGAAAGCTGGCGAAGCTGGGCATCGTTGCTGAGCCATGAGAGCACCCCGACGGCCGCGCCGCACAGGGCGTTGATGGCGATCCCCACCAGCAGCAGGCGGGACAGGGAGCCGTGACGCTGCTGGCTGAGCAGGAAGATAATGACGGTTGCGGCCAGCGCGCCGAGGAACGCCGCGAGCATCGGGGCATACAGCATCAGCAGGGCAGGTAACGCGGCGGGAATGACCACCCACAGCGCCACCGCCAGCGCCGCGCCGCTGCTGATCCCCAGCAGACCCGGATCCGCCAGCGGATTTCGGAACAGCCCCTGCATCACACAGCCGGCCAGCGCCAGCGCTCCGCCAATCACCAGCGCCAGCAGTACGCGTGGCAGGCGAATGGTAAGCCAGATCTGACGCATGGCCTCATCGCTGCCGCTCCACAGCAGGCTGACCGGCAGGTGCAGTGCCCCAAACCCGGTCGCGGTGAGCGTCATGATGCTCAGGATCGCGGCCAGCATCCACAACGACAAGGCGATCCGCCGGGACATCAGGGCAGTTGCTCCGCTTTGGCGCGCAGCTGCTGGATGGCATCCGGCGTTCGCACGCTGAAGCCCAGCAGCGCCATATCGTCAATCGCCAGCACCTGCCTGTTCCGTCCCGCCGGGGTTTGCGCCAGACCGGGCAGCTTCCACAGGTTTTCTTCGCCGCCCAGCGCGTTCACGCCGTCCTGCGAAATCACCACAGATCGGGCTGGCTGGCAATGACCCCTTCCTGAGACAGCGGCTGATAGCGGGTGAATCCCTGCATCGCGTTCTGCAGCCCGGCGGCACGGATGGCGGCATCTGCGCCGGTCTGCTGCCCGGCGGCCATTGCGGTCATTGCCCCCGTGGTTGAGGATAAAGCAGCACCCGCTTGTTGAGGGGCGCGGAGGGCAGGGCCGCCAGCGCCTGACGCAGCGTGTGGCGCAGGGCTTCGCCCTCGGCTTCATGGTGCGTAGCGTTGGCAATCACCCGAACCTTTTCGTCAATGACGCTCAGGTCGTTGCGGCCGGGAACGGTTACTACCCTGACGTGGCTTTGTTCGACCTGCTTCAACGCCAGAGACGGCTGCGCCTGGTCGCTGGCCAGCACCAGCGTGGGGCGCATGGACAAAATGCCTTCGGCGTTAAGCTGGCGTAAATACCCCACGTCAGGCAGATCGTTTGCCGCCTGCGGCCACTGGCTGGTGCTGTCGCGCGCGACCAGCGAAGACTGCGCGCCAAGGGCGTAGACAATCTCCGTCACGTCGCCGCCAAGGGCGACAATTTTCTCCTGCGCGGCGGCAAACGCCACCAGAGGCAGGGCGCTCAGCAGGGCTAACCACGTTTTCATGCGGCCAGCCCTTTTGGCGTCAGGGCGTCAATCTGGCTGCGCCACTGGCTCTGCTCCGGCTCGCCTTCGGTACGCTGGCCGTAAAGCTGGGCGATTTGCGTGCCGTCGGCGGCAAACAGCTCCAGGCTGGTGACGTGGCCGTCAGCCGTGGGCTTGCGCGTCACCCAGCTCTCTGCGATCGTCTCCTCCAGCAGATGCAGAGTAAAGGCAGGGTTAAAGACGTTCAGCCAGCCTTTCATCGGCACGACTTTTTCCACCGCGCCGGTGAAGATCTGCACGCAGCCGCGGTTGCCGACGAAGACCATGATTTCGTTGCCGTCCCGGCGTGCCGCTTGCAGCAGCTGTGCCAGCGCGCTGTTCTCCACCTTACAGGCCAGGTCGTCGCCCACCAGGCGAAACGCCTGCTGACGGCTGAGATTGTGGCGCTTGAGCAGGCTGAAGAACTGATGCACGTCGGTCATGGCGCGCCACTCCTTGTCCACCAGAGCGGCATCCGCGTTTTCGGCGTGAGCCGGGACATCCCCAGCGCTCAGCTCAAGCGGCGGGTTATCGGCAAAGATAAAGCGGGTCAGCACGTCGGCCCAGGCGGTGAGGTCGGTGTTGTCCGTGGTGTAGACCTTCAGCACCGCATCGCCCTGACGATCGAAGAATTGAATGCTCTGTCGCTCGCCGCGGGCGGTGGTTTCGCTGAGGTGAAACGCGCTCGCCCACTGGTTGAGGAACAGGCGCAGATCCAGCGCGCGCGGGTTCAGCACCAGCCCGGCGTGGCCGTTCAGGTGTTGGTTGGTGAAGCTGCCCACCTGCTCGTGAACGGCATACTCGTTGCGGCAGATGCACTTGGTTTCACCCACGGCTTCCAGCGCGCCCAGAATATCGCGGATTTCGCCGCGCAGTCGCCAGGCGTCATGGCCCACGCGGGAAAAGGTCAGCTCCGCTTCGCTGATGTTCATTAACCCTGCGATGTCTCGCGCATACTTACCCGGATTTTCTTCTTTTAGCTCAAGCCAGCGTGCGTAGTGATGCATTGTCTTATCCTTCTGAAGAGTGGCCCCGAAGGGAATTACCACTGATAGCTTACGAAAATCTTGCCGTTACGACCGTCCTGCGGAATACCCTGCGGAGACCAGTACTCCTTATCGAAGGCGTTGCCGAGCACCAGCGTGGTGGTGACGCCCTTGAGCTGCTCCTGGCCCTTATAGCTGACGTAGAAATCGTTAACCGCATAGCCCGGCTGCTTGCTGTAGCTGCTGCTGACGTGGGTTGAGCGATCGGCAAAGGTGCCGATCCAGCCCACGGAGAAACCGCTTTGCGCCACCGGAACGTCCAGCTTGCTGGTGACGGTGTCCGGGTTGATGCTGGAGATGTACTCCCCGGTATCGGTATCTTTCCCGCGGGTGCGGTTATAGGCCACGTCGAGGCTAAACAGATCGGCCGAGTATTTTGCCATCATGTCCCAGCCCCAGATTTTGGCGTTCGGAACGTTGTACGACATGGTGGTCGCGGCGGCAAAATCGACGGTTGTGGAGATATAGTCTTTGGCTTTGGTATCGAAATAGCTGGCTTTAAACTCCAGCGCATCGTTGGCAAGCAGCAGATCGTCAAAGCGCAGGCCGAAACCAAACTCCTGCGTTTCGTTGGTTTCCGGGCGCAGGTTCGGGTTCGGCACCCAGTAGTTGGTGTAGAAGCGGCCAATGGAGAAGTGTTTGGCGTCGTTGTACATTTCGCCCATGGTCGGCGCGCGGAACGCCTGCGCGTAAGAGCCAAACAGCATCAGCCAGTCGGTGGGGCTGACGGTCAACCCGGCGCGGGAGGACCATTTATCGGCGTTGACGTCATCGTAGCCATTGCTGCTGCCGCGGTAGTTGTCATACCGCGTGCCGCCCAGCAAGGTGATCGGCAGATCGCGCAGGGTGATTTCATCCTGCAGCCAACCGGAGCTGAAGTCGATTTTCGCCTCCGGGAAGCCGGTTGTGGACCCGCCCGGACGCTGCTCCTGACGATAGTATTCTCCGCCGTAGGTCAGAAGGTGAGAGGCAAAGGAGTCGCTGAACAGGCGGGTACGGTTTTCCACCTTGCCGCCTTTGGTGGTCTGCTTGCGGAACTCGCCGGTGCTGTCGATGTTCTGGGCATTAATGCGCGCTTCGGACCAGTAAACCTTCGCATCGGCGTTCAGCCAGTCGTATCCTTCCGGCGCAATGTGGTAGCCAACCTGCGCATCGCGCTGGATGGTGGAGCGGTCTGTCATCGGGTTGCTGCTATTGGCATCAGAGGTTTGCGGGTTTTTTCGGCTCCTGCGCGGCATTGTTGTAGTAGCGCAGGGCGCCGCTCAGGGTCTGGGCCTGGTCGATTTTTCCAGCTGCCTTTCGCCAGCATGTTATTGATGGATTCGTCGTTCGGCGCCGTCGCACCGTCGCTCTGGCGGATATCGCCGCGGTCGCGGCTGGACCACGATACCAGGCCGTCCAGGGTATCGGTACGGCCATAGGCGCTGGCCCCCAGGCCGAGGCTGTGGTCCCCCGTTGCGCCGGTACCAAACACGCGATAACCGCTGATTTTTGCCCGGTTCCAGCAGATCTTTGGCGTCGACGGTGTCATAGGAGATGACGCCACCCAGCGCGCCGCTGCCGTAGAGCAGCGCAGACGGACCGCGCACCACTTCGATACGTTTAATCAGCGCCGGATCGAGGAACGTGCTGTTGAGGTGCCCGGTGTCGGTACCCTGACGCACGCCGTCGACCAGCACCAGAACGCCGCGGCGGTCATAGCCGCGCAGGTTAACGTCCTGACCGTTGGTGCGGCCGGTGCCGTCCAGCGTCAGACCGGGCACGTTGCGCAGCAGGTCGGCGGCAGAGCTGGCGGTCTGTTTTTCCGGGGCGGTGGCGTCAACCACGCTCACCATCATCGGGGCTTCGAAGGCGCTACGGGCGTTGCCTGTGGCGGTGACGGTTATTTCATCTGCGGCAGCAAATGCGGCGCCCGGCAGGGTGCTGACAATCGCCAGCGCCAGAAGGGACGGGCGTAAACGTGCGGTATGCAGGTGTAGCATAGCAACTCTCCATAAAGTATCGAAAGCGCTGGCTGCCTGGGGATCACCTGGGTGGCTGGCGAAAGTATTGGTTTATTTTGTGAGGATCAATTTTCCGGCATTCGTCTGGCGCAGCAGATACTGCTGGCCGTCATGCTCGATAATCACCCGGCCCTTATCACCCAGCAGCGTTTTGCTGTCGATGCGACGATCGGTAGGGGCAGGGGACGGTGCTGTGTGCTTGTTTGCTGGCGTTGCCGCGCTGTTATCCGTAGGTGACATCATGTTTATAAATAACAATCAATGTAACAATGATAATCATTATCAATAAACTGCAAATTCACGGCAAGCGTTTTTGTGAAAATTGTGTGACGGGATCAAATTTGTGCAATGAAACGCCCGGTGGCGGCTTCGCCTTACCGGGCCTACAACGGCACGGATCGTAAGTCGGGTAAGCGCAGCGCCACCCGACAATAACATCAGAAGCGAGAATCAACCGCAGCGGCCAGCTTCTCCAGCAGCAGCTCGCTGTCTTCCCAGCTCAGGCACGGGTCGGTGATCGACTGGCCGTATACCATCTGCTGGCCGGCAACGATTTTCTGCGTGCCTTCTTTGATAAAGCTTTCGGCCATGATCCCGGCAACGGCGGTCGAGCCGCTGCGGATCTGCTGACAGACCTCATCGCAGACGTCCAGCTGGCGGCGATGCTGCTTCTGGCAGTTGCCGTGGCTGAAATCCACCACCAGATGTTCCGGCAGGTCGAATTCGGCCAGCGTTTCACAGGCGGCAGCGATGTCTTGTGCATGGTAATTAGGCTTCTTCCCGCCGCGCATAATGATATGCCCATACGGGTTACCGCTGGTCTGGTAGATGGTCATATGGCCGTTCTTGTCCGGCGACAGGAACATATGGCTGGCACGCGAGGCGCGGATCGCATCGACCGCAATCCGGGTGTTGCCGTCGGTCCCGTTTTTGAAGCCGACCGGACAGGAGAGGGCTGAGGCCATCTCGCGGTGGATTTGGCTTTCGGTAGTGCGCGCGCCAATCGCGCCCCAGCTGATCAGATCGGCGATAAACTGCCCGGTCACCATGTCAAGAAACTCGGTGGCCGTCGGCACGCCCAGCTCGTTGACCTGCAACAGCAGCTTGCGCGCCAGCTCAATGCCGTGGTTTACGCGATAGCTGCCGTTAAGGTCAGGGTCGGAAATCAGCCCCTTCCAGCCCACCACGGTACGCGGTTTTTCAAAGTAGGTGCGCATCACAATCTCAAGGCGATGCTGGTATTTTTCCCGCAGCCCCTGAAGTCGTTTTGCATAATCCATCGCGGCATCCAGATCGTGGATGGAGCAGGGCCCAATCACCACCAGAAGACGCTTGTCTTCACCATTAAGGATTTTTTCAATGCGGCGGCGGGAGGCCGTCACATGTTCCGCGACCGAGGCGGAAACGGGGTGCCGCTCGGCCAGTTCAGCCGGGGTGACCAGGCTGTCTATGCGCGCCGTGCGGAGTTCATCGGTTTTATTCATGACTTGTCTCAGAAAATTTTTGCTTCATCGGCAGACTACCGGGAAGTGATGGGCATCACATTAAACCAATCCCTGCTGATTTCAAGTTCGGGGCGACACCGCCCCGCTGTTGAAAAGGATGATACATGAATCTGAGCTAATGTACTAGCTTATTAGTACATGCGGCGGTTAAGCCCCATGATGTCGAGAATTTTGGTGGCGATCTCTTCTACCGAATAGTTTGTGCTGTTCAGCCACGGGATCTGATTTTTGCGGTACAGCGCTTCCACTTCGGAAACCTCCATGCGGCACTGGCGCATCGAGGCGTAGCGGCTGTTCTCGCGGCGCTCTTCGCGGATCGCCGCGAGACGTTCCGGGTTAATCGTCAGGCCGAACAGCTTATGCTGCAGCGGCTTGAGCGCAGCGGGCAGCACCAGGTTATCCATATCGTCGGCAATAAAGGGGTAGTTTGCGGCGCGGATGCCGAACTGCATCGCCAGATAGAGGCTGGTCGGCGTTTTGCCGCAGCGCGACACGCCGAGCAAAATCACCTGCGCCTGGTCGAGGTTGCGCAGCGAGATCCCGTCGTCGTGCGCCAGGGTGTAGTCGATGGCGGCAATACGCGCGTCATATTTGGTCAGGTTGCCGGGGTTCAGCCCGTGGGTGCGGTGCGCGATAGGCGTCGGGTCAAGCTTAAGCTCGCTCTGGAGCGGGGCCACCAGCGCCTGCACGATATCCTGGCAAAAGCCTTCACTTTGCAAAATGATGTGGCGAATCTCAGGAATAACGATGGAGTAGAACACCAGCGGGCGCACGCCGGTCTGCTGGAAGATGGCGTCAATCTGGTCCTTCACCGCTTTGGCACGGCTCTCATTTTCCACAAACGGCAGCGTGATGCTGTTAATCGAAACGGGGAATTGCGACATCACCGCGTGGCCCAGCACCTCGGCGGTGATCGCCGTACCATCAGAAATATAAAAAACATGACGATCGACAGCATTATCCATTTTACCCACCCTGAATATCATACCTAATTGTCTGAAAGCATAAATTAAAAAAGTTAATTGCACAGCAAAGAAGTTATCTGAATTTAAAATGAAATGATGTTTTTGATTTTCCTGAAAAGCGGATTTCATTTTTCAAATAGCGACTTTATTTTTGTGGTTTCTGGCTGAATATAGAGGAATCATCAGCTTATTGGCTGGTGGGAAACTATCCGAAAAGTTGAAAATTTAAATTGCTTACACGATTCACCGTTTTTTTAGCGCAAATAATTATGCCAGTATAAATACGTAGTCAGGTGTTACTTACTCCGATCAAATATCACAAAAGGATTGTTTCGATGTCCAACAATGGCTCGTCACCGCTGGTGCTTTGGTATAACCAACTCGGCATGAATGATGTAGACAGAGTTGGGGGCAAAAATGCCTCCCTGGGTGAAATGATTACAAATCTGTCCGGTATGGGTGTCTCCGTACCAAACGGGTTTGCCACGACCGCCGAAGCGTTTAACCTGTTTTTAGACCAGAGCGGTGTAAACCAGCGCATTTACGACCTGCTGGATAAAACGGATATTGATGACGTCACCGAGCTTGCCAAAGCCGGGGCGCAGATCCGCCAGTGGATCATCGACACACCTTTCCAGCCGGAACTGGAAAAAGCTATCCATGACGCGTACAACCAGCTCTCCGCTGACGACGCGCAGGCCTCCTTTGCCGTACGTTCTTCCGCGACCGCAGAAGACATGCCGGACGCGTCGTTTGCCGGGCAGCAGGAAACCTTCCTGAACGTTCAGGGCTACGATGCGGTGCTGGTGGCGGTGAAGCACGTGTTTGCTTCCCTGTTCAACGACCGCGCCATCTCTTATCGCGTGCATCAGGGCTATGACCATCGCGGCGTGGCGCTCTCCGCGGGCGTGCAGCGCATGGTGCGCTCGGACGTGGGTTCCTCCGGCGTGATGTTCTCCATTGATACCGAATCCGGCTTCGACCAGGTGGTGTTCATCACCTCCGCGTGGGGCCTGGGTGAGATGGTCGTGCAGGGCGCGGTGAACCCTGACGAATTCTACGTACACAAGCCTACGCTTGCCGCGGGCCGTCCGGCGGTGGTGCGCCGCACCATGGGCTCGAAAAAAATCCGCATGATTTATGCCCCAACCCAGGAGCATGGCAAGCAGGTTAAGATTGAAGATGTGCCGCAGGAGCAGCGCGACCGCTTCTCCCTGACCGACGCCGAAGTGCAGGAGCTGGCGAAGCAGGCGGTGCAGATTGAGAAACACTATGGCCGTCCGATGGATATCGAATGGGCGAAAGACGGGAACACCGGCAAGCTGTTTATCGTTCAGGCGCGCCCGGAAACCGTTCGCTCTCGCGGCCAGGTGATGGAGCGTTATACGCTGCACGCGCAGGGTAAAATCGTGGCGGAAGGCCGCGCCATCGGTCACCGCATCGGTGCCGGTCCGGTCAAAGTGATCCACGACATCAGCGAGATGAACCGTATTGAGCCAGGCGACGTGCTGGTGACCGACATGACCGACCCGGACTGGGAACCGATCATGAAGAAAGCGTCGGCCATCGTCACCAACCGCGGCGGCCGTACCTGCCACGCGGCGATCATTGCCCGCGAGCTGGGGATCCCGGCGGTTGTCGGCTGCGGTGACGCCACCGAGCGCATGAAGGACGGGCAGAACGTGACCGTCTCCTGTGCCGAAGGCGACACCGGCTACGTCTACGCCGATATCCTTGACTTCAGCGTGAAGAGCTCCAGCGTGGATACCATGCCGGATCTGCCGCTGAAGATCATGATGAACGTGGGTAACCCGGACCGCGCGTTTGACTTCGCCTGCCTGCCGAACGAAGGCGTTGGCCTGGCGCGTCTGGAATTCATCATTAACCGCATGATCGGCGTTCACCCGCGCGCGCTGCTGGAGTTTGACGACCAGGACGCGAAGCTGCAGAACGAAATCCGCGAGATGATGAAAGGTTACGACTCGCCGAAAGAGTTCTACGTCGGCCGTCTGACCGAAGGGATCGCCACGCTGGGTGCAGCGTTCTACCCGAAACGCGTGATCGTGCGTCTGTCTGACTTTAAGTCTAACGAATACGCTAACCTTGTGGGCGGCGAGCGCTACGAGCCGGAAGAAGAGAACCCGATGCTGGGCTTCCGCGGGGCCGGACGCTACGTGTCCGACAGCTTCCGCGACTGCTTCGCGCTGGAGTGCGAGGCGGTGAAACGCGTGCGCAACGACATGGGGCTGACCAACGTCGAAATCATGATCCCGTTCGTGCGTACCGTGGATCAGGCGAAAGCGGTGGTGGACGAGCTGGCGCGTCAGGGCCTGAAGCGCGGCGAAAACGGGCTGAAGATCATCATGATGTGTGAGATCCCGTCCAACGCCCTGCTGGCCGAGCAGTTCCTGGAGCACTTCGACGGCTTCTCTATCGGCTCGAACGACATGACTCAGCTGACGCTGGGCCTGGACCGCGACTCCGGCGTGGTTTCTGAGCTCTTCGACGAGCGTAACGAGGCGGTGAAAGCGCTGCTTTCCATGTCCATCCGCGCGGCGAAGAAGCAGGGTAAATACGTCGGGATTTGCGGTCAGGGTCCATCCGACCATGAAGACTTTGCCGCCTGGCTGATGGAAGAGGGGATTGACAGCCTCTCCCTGAACCCGGACACGGTAGTGCAAACCTGGCTGAGCCTGGCGGAACTGAACAAGTAACGGCAACACGATCGCAAAAAGGCGAGGATTTTATTCCTCGCCTTTTTTATTTCACCTCTAATTTGCTCCCCATCACAAATAATCTAAAAAACCAAATATCATAATTTGTCTGTTAATTAAGACAATTGTTAGTGCGCAACGCGTTGCTAATACTTGAGCCTTACTGCGCATTTCCCTTCAGATGATGCGCAACTGGTTGAAATACGTTTTAACCTGATAAAAAGGCAAATAACAATGACACTTTCCTCTGTATTGCGTACCAAAGATAAAATAGGTTATGGCTTAGGTGATATGGCCAGCGCGCTGGTCTGGCAAACGGCCACATTATTTCTTGCTTATTTCTATACCGACGTTTTTGGTTTGCCTGCCGCGATCATGGGTACCATGTTTTTAGTGGTGCGCGTGCTTGATGCGTTTGTCGACCCGTGTATTGGCGCGCTGGTTGACCGCACGCAGACGCGTCACGGCCGTTTCCGTCCCTGGCTGCTGTGGTTTGCTATTCCCTTTGGCGTAAGCTGCCTTATTACCTTCTACGTACCGGACGTCGGGCCGACGGCAAAAATTGTTTATGCCTGCGCGACCTACGCGATTTTAAGTCTGATTTACTCCGCCATTAACGTGCCTTACTGCGCCATGCCGGGCGCGCTGACGCTGGATCCGCGCGAGCGTCACTCCCTTCAGTCCTGGCGTTTTGGCCTGTCATTTATTGGCGGGTTGATCGTAACGGTTATCGCTCTGCCGCTGGTCTCATTGTTGGGCCAGGGCAACGTGCAGAAAGGCTATTTCTTTGCCATGAGCCTGATGGGGCTGCTGGGAATTGTGCTGTTCTTTTGCTGTTTCCTGATGACCCGCGAGCGTTATTCCCCGCGCAATGATACCTCCGGCTCCATGCTCACCGATTTAAAACTGCTGGCCGGGAACAGCCAGTGGCGAATTGTGTTCCTGTTTAATATTTTGCTGTTAACGGCGGTCGTGACGCGCGGCTCTGCCACCATGTATTACGTCAACTATGTACTGTTGCGCCCGGAGCAGGTTTTTGCCTTTATTGTTTCTGGCATGGTGGCCTCGCTAAGCGGCGCGTTATTATCTGAACGCCTGCTGGGGAAATTTGACCGCGTACGCGCCTATCAGTGGACGATAATGTCCTTCGTCATTTTCGGCGCGCTGATTTTCTTCCTGCCGCCTTCGCAGGTGTGGCTAATCTTTGGCCTTAACATCGTCTTTAGCTTTATTCAAAACCTCACCACGCCGCTCCAGTGGACCATGTTCTCTGATGTGGTCGACTACGAAGAGCATCGTAGCGGCCGCCGTCTGGACGGGCTGGTCTTCTCTACCGCACTGTTCGCCATCAAGTTTGGCCTTGCCCTGGGCGGGGCGGTGGTCGGCTGGGTGCTCGGCATGGTGGATTACGCCCCGGGCCAGGCAGCCCAGGCGCCGCACGTGCTCTCCACCATCAACGCCCTGTTCACCCTTATTCCGTGCGCGCTGTTCCTCTGCATGGTGGCGCTGCTTTCCATCTACAAGCTCAACAGCCGGCTGGTGGATTCCATCGCCCGGGAGCTGGCCAGCAAGCGTGAGGTAAGACCCGACGCAGGGCAGCTCAGCCCGGCAACCCCTTCCGCACTACAGGAGTAAAATATGACTGCTATCTATAAGGACGCGGGACGTCCCGTGCACGAGCGCGTCGCTGATTTACTGGCACGCATGACCCCGGAAGAGAAGTTCGCCCAGATGCACGCCTACTGGCTGATCCTTGATGAAAACGGCAACCACCGGGAGCGCAGCGATTTGAGCGACGAATTCGCCGGCGTCAGCGAGCAGGCGGCGCTGAGCGAACGGCTAAAACTGGGCGTCGGGCAGATCACCCGTCCGCTCGGCACCCACATCGTTGACGCGAAAACCGGGGTGCGCGCGGCTAACCGCCTGCAGCGCATGATGATGGAAGAGACGCGGCTTGGCATTCCGGCGTTGTTCCACGAGGAGTGCCTGGTGGGGCTGCTGTGCAAAGACGCCACGCTGTTCCCGTCCTCGCTCAACTACGGCTCGACCTGGGACCCGGAGCTGGTGCAGCGCGCGGCAGAGCAGATCGGTAAAGAGGCGCGTTCCGTCGGTTGCCAGCAGGGGCTGGCCCCGGTGCTGGACGTTTCCCGCGACGTCCGCTGGGGGCGAACCGAAGAGACCTTCGGGGAAGATCCCTGGCTGGTGGGCGTGATGGCAACCGCCTGGGTGAAAGGGTTACAGGGCGACAAGCGCGATCTGCTGGCGACGCTCAAACATTACGTGGGCCACTCGTTCAGCGAAGGGGCGCGCAACCACGCCCCGGTGCATCTTGGCTTTAGCGAGCTGAACGACACCTTCCTGCTGCCGTTTGAAATGGCGGTGAAGCTGGCAAACGCCGGTTCGGTCATGCCCGCCTACCACGACATCGATAACCAGCCGGGGCACAGCGACAGCTTCCTGTTGACCACCGTCCTGCGCGAACAATGGGGCTTCGACGGCATTATTGTGGCGGACTACGGCGGCGTCAGCCTGCTGCACCAGCACCACGGGATTTCCCACGACGCAGCGGAGTCCGCCGCGCTGGCGTTTAACGCCGGGCTGGACGTTGAGCTGCCGAAAGATGACTGCGCACGCCATCTGGCGGAAGCGGTAGAGCGCGGGCTGATCTCTATGGCGAAAGTCGATGAGATCGTGGCGCGTACGCTGACCGAAAAATTCCGTCTCGGCCTGTTTGAGAACCCGTATGCCGATGAAAACGGCATCGATCTGCAAAATGAGATGACCCGCCAGGTGGCGCGGGAGGTGGCGACAAAATCGGTCACGCTGCTGGAAAACAACGGCATTCTGCCGCTGAACGGTAAACCCCGCGTGGCGGTAGTGGGGCCGACGGCAGACGATCCGCTGGCGTTGCTCAGCGGCTACAGCTTCCCGGTGCATCTGATCATCAGTGATATGGTGGAAGAGACCTCGCAGGTAACGACCCCGCGCGCGGCGCTGGAGCAGTACCTGGGTGCATCGAACGTGCGCTACGCGAAAGGGTGCCACATTATCGAAAAAACGGATGGCGGGCGCGCCGGTCTTCCCGGGCGACAGCGGCGGTAAACCGATGCAGCAGTCTCCGGTGTCGCAAAGTACCGCACTTATCCCCGAGGCGGTCAGCGCCGCGCAGGAGAGTGACGTGGTGGTGGCCTGCGTGGGCGATCTCGCCGGGCTGTTCCAGAGCGGCACCGTGGGGGAAGGTTCCGACACCGATTCCCTGAATCTGCCGGGCGTCCAGCAACAGCTGCTGGAGGCGCTGGTGGCGACGGGCAAGCCGGTGATTGTCGTGATGACCGGAGGGCGACCGTACAACCTTCAGGGGCTGGAGGACAAGGTCGCTGCGCTGCTGGTGGCGTGGGCGCCGGGGCAGGAAGGGGGCTGGGCGATTGCGGACGTGTTAACGGGACGGGCAGAGCCGCAGGGCCGTTTGGTCGTGAGCGTGCCGAAAAGCGCCGGGGCCATGCCGTATTACTATAATCACAAGCTCAAAAGCGGCGGTACGCCGTTTGCGTTCCATTTCGGTTCACGTTACCCGTTTGGCTTCGGCCTCGGCTGGACGACGTTTCGCTGGGGAGCTGCCCATGTCGCTGAAAGCCGCGTGCCGGTCGACGGCGAGGTGACGCTGAGTGTGGATATCACCAATACCGGAGAGCGCAGCGGCAGCGAGGTGGTGCAGATTTACGTCAGGGATAAGGTCGCCACCCAGGTGCGGCCGCTTCAGGAGCTGAAGGCCTTCCAGCGCGTCACGCTCTCGCCGGGCGAAACCGCCACGCTCACCTTCACGCTGCCGGTTGAGATGTTCAACTTTACCCGCCGGGACGGAAAACGCATCGTTGAGCCGGGTGAGTTTGAACTGCAGATTGGCGCATCGTCGGCGGATATCCGCGAGGTGGTAACGGTCAATGTGACGGGGGAAACGCGGATGCTGCCTCCTGAGTGGCGGATGCTCAGTACCTGTGAGGTTAAGCGCGCGTAGTCAGGATAAAAAAAGCCCATCGTGGGAGATGGGCAAAGACGGCTCCATGTGGGTTGTGTTTGGTGGTTCTCAAATGGACTATAGCGTTATGCAAGGCAAGCTGAAGAACATTGTGCATAGCGTTATGGTGCAGCACAGCTTAACTTCTAGCTGGAGAGGATGGGAATGTTCTTAAGAGTTAGCACAAATACCTCATAAAATTAAAGGTGTTAGGTCTAATATCCATTTCCCATATTCAGAAAGTGGCAGAGGTACTAAATATGTTAACTCAATATGGTTGGTGGTTCTGTGGAACTATCCGAGGATTATGAGCTGTTGGTTTTACACTGTCTATAATCGCTACTGTTATTTTTTATTTCGTTTATGGTGCTTTAAATATTTCCGTTAAGCCGTGGATTAATCGTAGGGTTATCCTTTCTGGTTTATTTAATTTCGCTATTGCTGCTCTATGTGTGGCTGTGGAATCAGGTTTGATTTACGTTTTAATTTTAGGGGATTAATAAAATGTCTGCTGTGTCTATTGTTATTCCGTTGATGGTTGCTGTTTCTGGCTATAAGTCTGCTTTGAAGGATGAAGCTAAGCGACTCGAAACTAATAGAGCTGAGCAAGGTCGCACATATACATATTCTCTGCTTGTTCTGTGTGCTCTGTTCCTGTCCTTTATTCCTCGCTTTATGGGGTTCCCAGAGCTTGTAGGTGCTCTTGTTGAAAGCGTTGCTACATATACAGCGTTATATGTGGCTGTGCGTGGGTGTGCTGTATATATGCAATATAAGCGCTTGCCTAAAGACGCCTCATTATTATTTACGCTGTTCTGTGCTGCTTATGCTGCTATGGAGTTTATTGCCAGGTTTTATTCAATGACTAGGTCAGTGACTATTCCTGATTGGGTTAGTTATTCCTGTCTTGCTATGATAGTGCTTGTTCCGTTCTTCTGCATCGGTGAAATGATTAGTGTGAAGCGTTCTAAGAAGGTGGCTAAATAATGAAATTCTTATTAATTGGCCTTACTCTGATGTGGCTGCTTGTCTGTGGTGGTATTGCTGGTTTTGGTGGTGTGGTATTCGGTCTGGCTGTGGGCTTTATTCTCTATGGCTTAGGTGTTGTGATTCGTAAATGGTGGTGCAAGCAATGAAGCGTTTAATGCTCGTGGCAGCAGTCTGTGGCAATTCAGAGAGAAACTTTCCTTAGGGCTTTCACTGTTCACTCTTATAGCACGCTAGCAAACAGAAAAAGCACCCCAGGAAGCGGGCTAAGGCATGGACACCTAAGGACTAGCCCACTTTGATTAAGTCAACTTTTGTTAGTTCATGGAGATATTCTAACGGGGTTAATCTTGCACTTAAGTAGTCCTAACTCTTTTGGGATTTGTACCTAAACGAACATCCTACAACCTTCAGAAACCTTTCATACAAGTCTAACTATCAATTAGTTAGCGTGTATTAGCATTTCTTGCACATACAACATTCATACAACTGTCTTACGGTATGTACTCAGCAGTACACGGGTGAGCATTGAAAAATAAACAAAAAAAAGCCCATCGTGGGAGATGGGCAAAGACTACACACAGCAATTCGTTGTTTCACTCAGGGGATTTCCATGCTTATAAATCAAGGTGTTGATTTATAACCTTGAGCTAATAGTAGGCATGTCATCTTTCAGCGTCGATCGGATTCGTCTCAATAGTTAAAGAGACGTAAAGATTTCTTGAGAATAATAGCGGACTTAATGCTGAAATGGCGGGTCTGACCAGTGTGCAACGAATAAATACTTTAGCAGTGTTAAAGTATTGTGCGGGATAATGTACGCCGGGTAAGCGTAAGCGCCACCCGGCAACAAGGCTTAATGGGTATTCTTTTCTTCCAGCTCTTCCAGCTCGCTCAGAATCACGTCCGGGTCGGTTCCAGGCGGCGGCACTTCATGAACCCAGGCGGAGAACAGACGCCAGGTAACGGCGAGCAGCACCGGGCCAATGAACAGACCGATCATCCCGAAAGCAATCAACCCGCCGATAACCCCGGAGAGGATCAGGATCAGCGGCAGGTCGGCGCCCATGCGGATGAGAATCGGGCGAATGACGTTATCCATGGTGCCGACCACGCAGCTCCAGACCAGCAGCACCGTTCCCCACGTGGTATCACCCGTCCAGTAAAGCCAGATAATGCTCGGAACCAGCACCAGCAGCGGCCCCAGTTGTGCAAGGCAGGTCATCAGCATGACTACGGTAAAGACGGTGGCGTACGGTACGCCAGAAATCGCCAGGCCGATACCGCCCAGCACCGCCTGCACCAGCGCCGTCACCACGACGCCCAGGGCGACCGCGCGCACGGCCTGCGCGGCCAGCAGCACCGCGGCGTCACCGCGTTTTCCCGCCAGGCGGGTGGCAAAGTGACGAACGCCTAAAGCCACCTGCTCACCGCGCCAGTAAAGCAGGGCGCTGAAGACCAGCATCAGGGTACAGTGCATCATAAAGCGGCCGATATGTGCGGCCTGACCGACAAACCAGGTGGTGGTGGTGCCAATATACGGACGCACTTTCGCCATCAGCGCGCTGCCGCCCATCTCCAGCAGGCTATGCCAGCCGCTGTAAAGTTTAGCGCCCACGACCGGAATGCTGTTCAGCCAGCCGAGGTCCGGCAGCGTCAGGTCGCCGCTTGTCACGGCGCGGATCACCGGGCCGCTGGAGTCGACAAGGCTGTTTACCAGCAGCGCAACTGGAATAATAAACAGCAGGAACAGCAGCAGCGTCATCACCAGCACGGCCAGCCCGCGGCGGCCAAACAGCAGTTTCTGCAAGCGCAGCAGCAAAGGCCACGTGGCGACGACAACGGTCGCAGCCCAGGCGAAGCCGAGAATAAAGGGTTGAACAATCCACAGACACGCAATAATCATGAGGGCCAGGAACAGCACCGACAGCAGAATTTGCGCAACATCCCTGGGCTGGCGAAGATTGACCATAAATGAAACTTTCCTTAAAAGAACGCCAGTACCACTGGCGGGAATGGAAAACCGCGTCTCTCTTATCATTAGCGATCGCAGCGGTTTTTGACAGGCGAATTCTGCCTGTAATTCAGCAGAGATTATAAGAAAAAAATGTGATAAAACTTTTAAGATACACGCAAACGATTCCCACAACTCTAATTAGGGTCGACAGTAATGATCCCACAGATTTCTCAGGCACCTGGCGTCGTTCAGCTGGTGCTTAATTTTTTGCAGGCACTGGAGCAACAGGGTTTTACAGGTGATACCGCCACGAACTATGCCGAAAGGCTGACGATGGCAACCGATAACAGTATCTACCAGCTTCTTCCCGATGCGGTCGTTTTCCCTCGTTCCACGGCCGACGTGGCGCTTATCGCCCGGCTGGCAACGCAGGAGCGGTTTGCCTCTCTGGTCTTCACGCCGCGCGGCGGTGGCACCGGAACCAACGGTCAGGCGCTGAACCAGGGCATCATTATTGATATGTCGCGCTATATGAACCGCATCATTGAGATCAACCCCGAAGAGGGATGGGTGCGGGTTGAGGCGGGCGTTATCAAAGATCAGCTTAATCAGTACCTCAAGCCTTACGGCTACTTTTTTGCCCCTGAACTCTCCACCAGCAACCGAGCAACCATCGGGGGGATGATCAACACCGATGCCTCCGGGCAGGGGTCGCTGGTCTACGGTAAAACCTCCGATCACGTGCTGGGCGTGCGGGCAGTATTGTTAGGCGGCGATATCCTTGATACCCAGCCGATGCCGGTCGAACTGGCGGAAACGCTGGGTAAAGATAACACCGCCAGCGGGCGCATCTACCGCACCGTGCTGGAGCGCTGCCGCGACAACCGCCAGCTTATTCTCGACAAATTCCCCAAACTGAACCGCTTCTTAACGGGCTACGACCTGCGCCACGTGTTTAACGACGACCTGACGCAGTTTGATTTAACCCGCGTGCTGACCGGCTCCGAAGGAACGCTGGCGTTTATTACCGAGGCGCGGCTGGATATCACCCGCCTGCCGAAGGTGCGTCGCCTGGTGAACGTCAAATATGACTCCTTCGACTCCGCGCTGCGCAATGCGCCGTTTATGGTGGAAGCGCAGGCGCTGTCGGTGGAAACCGTCGACTCTAAGGTGCTGAATCTGGCGCGGGAAGATATCGTCTGGCACTCCGTGCGCGAGCTGATTACCGACGTGCCGGACAAAGAGATGCTTGGCCTCAACATTGTGGAATTTGCCGGTGATGACGCGGAGCTGATTGAAAGCCAGGTGACGACGCTCTGCCAGCGCCTGGATGAGCTGATTGCTCATGGCGAAGGCGGCGTGATTGGCTGGCAGCTTTGTCACGATCTGGCCGGTATCGAGCGTATTTACGCCATGCGTAAAAAAGCCGTGGGCCTGCTTGGCAATGCGAAAGGGGCGGCGAAGCCGATTCCGTTTGCCGAAGACACCTGCGTGCCGCCCGAGCATCTGGCGGATTATATCGTCGAGTTTCGCGCCCTGCTGGACAGCCACGGCCTGAGCTACGGCATGTTTGGCCACGTCGATGCCGGGGTGCTGCACGTGCGTCCGGCGCTGGACATGTGCGACCCGCAGCAGGAGATCCTGATGAAGCAGATCTCCGACGACGTCGTGGCCTTGACCGCCAAATACGGCGGTCTGCTGTGGGGGGAGCACGGGAAAGGATTCCGCGCGGAATACAGCCCGGCGTTCTTCGGGGAGCAGCTTTATGCGGAGCTGCGCATGGTCAAAGCGGCGTTCGACCCGGATAACCGCCTCAATCCGGGGAAAATCTGCCCGCCTGAAGGGGTGGACGCGCCGATGCTCCGGGTGGATGCCGTTAAGCGCGGTACGTATGACAGACAGATCCCGATTGCGGTGCGCTCGTCCTGGCGCGGCGCGATGGAGTGTAACGGCAACGGCCTGTGCTTTAACTTTGACGTGAAAAGCCCGATGTGCCCGTCAATGAAAATCACCAGCAACCGCATTCACTCGCCGAAAGGGCGTGCGACGCTGGTGCGCGAGTGGCTGCGTCTGCTGGCGGACCGCGGCGTCGATCCCCTGAAGCTGGAGCAGGAGCTGTCGGAAAAACGGGCCAGCCTGCGCTCGCTGATTGAGCGCACCCGCAACAGCTGGCATGCCAATAAGGGTGAGTATGATTTCTCCCATGAGGTGAAAGAGGCGATGTCCGGCTGTCTGGCCTGTAAAGCCTGCTCTACCCAGTGCCCGATTAAAATCGACGTGCCGGAATTCCGCTCGCGTTTCCTGCAGCTCTACCACACCCGCTATCTGCGCCCGGTGCGCGATCATCTGGTGGCGACGGTGGAAAGCTACGCGCCACTGATGGCGCGCGCGCCGAAGACCTTTAACTTCTTTATCAATCAGCCGCTGGTTCGCAAGCTTTCCGAAAAGCATATCGGCATGGTCGATCTGCCGCTGCTCTCGGTGCCGTCGCTGCAGCGCCAGCTCGTCGGCCACCGCTCGGCGAACATGACCCTGGAACAGCTTGAAGCGCTTACTCCTGAGCAAAAAGCGAAGGTGGTGCTGGTGGTCCAGGATCCGTTCACCAGCTACTACGACGCGCAGGTGGTCGCTGACTTCATCCGCCTGGTTGAAAAACTGGGCTATCAGCCTGTAGTGCTGCCGTTCTCGCCAAACGGCAAGGCGCAGCATATTAAAGGCTTCCTGAACCGCTTTGCGAAAACGGCGCAAAAAACCGCTGATTTTCTCAACCGGATCGCCGAACTTGGGATGCCGATGGTCGGCGTCGATCCGGCGCTGGTGCTTTGCTATCGCGATGAATACAAGCAGACGCTGGGTGATAAGCGCGGCGATTTCCACGTCATGCTAGTGCACGAGTGGCTGCCGGCAGCCCTGGAAGAGAAGGCCATTCAGGAGGCTGGCGGTGAACCGTGGTATCTGTTCGGACACTGTACGGAAGTGACGGCGCTGCCCGGCGCCCCGGCGCAATGGGCGTCTATTTTTGCGCGTTTCGGCGCGAAGCTGGAGAGCGTTAGCGTGGGCTGCTGCGGCATGGCGGGCACCTACGGCCACGAGGTGAAAAACCACGCCAACTCGCTCGGCATCTATGAGCTGTCGTGGCATCAGGCGATGCAGCGATTGCCAAGAAACCGCTGCCTGGCGACGGGCTACTCCTGCCGCAGCCAGGTGAAACGGGTTGAGGGTAACGGCGTACGCCACCCATTACAGGCTTTACTGGAGATAATTGGATGATCTGGAAACGTGCCGTCACGCTGCAGGCGCTAAACGCCATGGGCGAGGGGAATATGGTGGGGCTGCTGGATATCCAGTTCACCCGCATTGGGGAAGACGATCTGGAGGCGACGATGCCTGTCGATAGTCGCACCCATCAGCCGTTTGGCCTGTTGCACGGCGGGGCTTCCGTCGTGCTGGCGGAAACCCTGGGCTCCGTCGCGGGATATCTCTGCACCGAAGGCGAACAGAAGGTGGTCGGGCTTGAGGTGAATGCCAACCACATTCGCTCGGTGCGCAGCGGGCGCGTGCGCGGTATCTGCCGCGCGCTGCACGCTGGCAGCCGCCACCAGGTGTGGCAGATTGATATTCTCGACGAGCAGGATCGCCTGTGCTGCTCGTCGCGTCTGACGACGGCGGTCGTGTAAAGTTTTCAGATGAATTGCCTTTGGTCAAAAACTAGCCAGCGTGTTGTGATATACTGGTCAGGATTTGTACATAAGCGAGGACATCATGGATACTGAAATAACCCCAACACAGCTGGCAATTGAATATTTACGTCGCGATAAGAGCAACCTGTCTCCGGCGCAGTACCTGAAAAAGCTGAAACAGCTTGAGCTGGAGTTCACGGATCTGCTGGCGCTCTCTTCGAATGAACTGAAAGAAGAGATCTACTTTGCCTGGCGGTTGGGCGTTCACGTCCATTGAGTGAGTGTTGTTGAACAGGCCGCGAGTGCGGCCTTTTTTGTGTCTGACATTCAGTATTTAGCGGGGAGCTTGTTGATTTTAATAAGCCTGCCTTCTTCCATTTCGATAAATCCGCCGGTTTTTAAATCCGCCAGAATGCGCATTACGCCGCTGCGGGAGAGCTGGGTTTTCTCCCGAATATACCTTTCCGCCGTTACGCTGCTGCGATAACTTTCATCTTCCTCCATCAGCTTTATGAGCTGCTGGCGAATCATCTCATACGCCGTCGGTGCGCCCTTGCGGCATCACGTTGTTATAAAGCCGGCTATAGACAAACATCAGTTGTCTGGAGAGCAGGCCCCATAGCCCTTTTTCTTTGATAATGTCAGCCACCTGTTCATGTAGGGATACTGCCAATCAGC
>OKVS01000234.1_pt1 | contig 24600 bp, 20 predicted proteins | sample 1606911 | NCBI WGS metagenome assembly OKVS01 (sample SAMN03281016, study PRJEB24777) | human gut metagenome | isolation source: fecal sample PR161 from 1 month old female Malay infant, caesarean... | reverse complement strand
GCCATGCCACGATCATCGTAAACGCCAGCACCAGCGCGGCCGGGCGCGTAAAGAGCCCGACAATAATCAGGATCGGTGCCACCACTTCGCCAATCAACACGCCGTGGGCAATAAATCCCGGCAAGCCCTTTCTCTACCAGCATGCCGCTGATAAAGCCCACGCCACCAAACAGCTTATGCAAACCGTGAAAAAGCATCAGCCCACCGACGGCAAGTCGTAACAAGAGTTTGCCGAGATTCGTCGTACGATAGCTTTTTCATTAACAGCAATTAACAATGATTTAACCATTTGAAATGATTCCTTTTTTCACTGAGGCATCACCAGATTATGCCGAAGCGTGGCGCCTGAAAAGCACCTTTTAAATGGGGGATTTGACGGGCAATACAGTGACTTTCTTCTAAGCTTGTAAGCGATATCACAAAAAGGAGACGGACAACCATGAAACAAACCGTGGCTGCATATATAGCGAAAACGCTCGAACAGGCTGGCGTAAAACGTATCTGGGGCGTGACCGGCGATTCCCTGAACGGGCTCAGCGACAGCCTGAACAAGATGAAAACCATCGAATGGATGCCGACCCGTCATGAGGAGGTCGCTGCCTTCGCCGCCGGTGCTGAAGCGCAGCTCACAGGGGAACTGGCCGTGTGTGCAGGCTCGTGCGGGCCCGGCAACCTGCATCTGATCAACGGCCTGTTCGACTGCCACCGTAACCACGTGCCGGTGCTGGCGATTGCCGCCCATATCCCCTCTTCCGAAATCGGCAGCGGCTATTTTCAGGAGACGCATCCGCAGGAGCTGTTCCGTGAATGCAGCCACTACTGTGAGCTGGTTTCATCCCCGGAGCAGATCCCGCAGGTGCTGGCGATCGCCATGCGCAAAGCCGTACTAAACCGTGGCGTTTCCGTGGTCGTTATCCCGGGAGATGTGGCGCTCAAGGCTGCTCCTGAAGGGGCCAGCACCCACTGGTATCACGCCCCGCAGCCGGTGGTAACGCCAGCCGAAGAGGAGCTGAAAAAGCTGGCGCAGCTGCTGCGCTACTCCAGCAATATCGCCCTGATGTGCGGCAGCGGCTGTGCGGGCGCGCATAAAGAGCTGCTGGAATTTGCCGGAAAGCTTAAAGCGCCGATCGTCCACGCCCTGCGCGGCAAAGAGCACGTCGAATATGATAACCCGTACGATGTGGGCATGACCGGGCTGATCGGTTTTTCTTCCGGCTTCCACACCATGATGAACGCCGACACGTTGATCCTGCTCGGCACCCAGTTCCCGTACCGCGCGTTCTACCCGACGGACGCCAAAATCATTCAGATTGATATCAACCCGGCCAGCATCGGTGCGCACAGCAAGGTCGATATGGCGCTGGTGGGGGACATCAAATCCACCCTTGCCGCCCTGCTGCCGCTGCTGGAAGAGAAAACGGACCGCAAATTCCTTGATAAAGCGTTGAGCGACTACCGCGACGCGCGCAAGGGGCTGGACGATCTCGCCAAACCGAGCGACAAAGCCATTCATCCGCAGTATCTGGCGCAGCAGATCAGCCATTTTGCGGACGACGACGCTATTTTTACCTGCGACGTGGGCACGCCAACCGTCTGGGCGGCACGCTACCTGAAGATGAACGGCAAACGTCGCCTGCTCGGCTCGTTCAACCACGGCTCGATGGCCAACGCCATGCCGCAGGCGCTGGGGGCAAAAGCGACGGCACCGGAGCGTCAGGTCGTGGCGATGTGCGGCGACGGCGGGTTCAGCATGCTGATGGGGGATTTCCTGTCGGTGGTGCAGATGAAGCTTCCGCTGAAAATCGTGGTCTTTAACAACAGCGTGCTGGGCTTCGTGGCGATGGAGATGAAGGCCGGAGGCTATCTCACGGATGGCACCGAGCTGCACGACACCAACTTTGCCCGCATCGCCGAAGCGTGCGGCATCACCGGTATTCGCGTGGAGAAAGCCTCCGAGGTGGATGAAGCCCTGCAGCGCGCCTTCTCCATCGACGGTCCGGTACTGGTTGACGTCGTCGTCGCCAAAGAAGAGCTGGCGATCCCGCCGCAGATCAAGCTGGAACAGGCCAAAGGTTTTAGCCTCTACATGCTGCGCGCCATCATCAGCGGGCGCGGTGACGAAGTGATCGAACTGGCAAAAACCAACTGGCTCAGGTAAAACGTTTCGCATGACCTCTTAAAATAAAGGGATGTGAAATGATTGATTTGCGTAGTGATACCGTTACCCGACCGAGCCGCGCCATGCTCGAAGAGATGATGGCCGCCCCGGTCGGGGACGACGTCTACGGCGATGACCCGACGGTCAACGAACTGCAGCGCTATGCGGCAGAGCTGAGCGGCAAGGAGGCCGCGCTGTTCCTGCCGACCGGCACGCAGGCTAACCTGGTGGCGCTGCTCAGCCACTGCGAGCGCGGTGAAGAGTATATCGTCGGCCAGGGTGCGCATAACTACCTGTACGAAGCTGGCGGCGCGGCGGTGCTTGGCAGCATCCAGCCGCAGCCGATTGACGCCGCGCCGGACGGCACCCTGCCGCTGGATAAAGTCGCGGCAAAAATCAAAGCTGACGATATTCACTTCGCCCGCACCAGGCTGCTCAGCCTCGAAAACACCCACAACGGTAAAGTGCTGCCGCGCGAATACCTGAAAGCAGCGTGGGAATTCACTCGCGAGCGCAACCTCGGCCTGCACGTCGACGGCGCACGCATTTTCAACGCCGTCGTGGAGTACGGCTGCGAGCTAAAAGAGATAACGCAATATTGCGACTCGTTCACCATTTGCCTCTCAAAAGGGCTGGGTACGCCGGTGGGTTCGCTGCTGGTCGGCAGCGCAGACTACATCAAGCGCGCCAACCGCTGGCGTAAAATGACCGGCGGCGGCATGCGTCAGGCGGGCATTCTGGCGGCTGCCGGACTGTACGCATTAAAAAATAACCTGGCGCGCCTCAAGGACGATCATGACAACGCCGCGTGGATGGCAACGCAGCTGCGCGAGATCGGCGCGGACGTGATGCGTCACGACACCAACATGCTTTTTGTGCGCGTGGGCGACGAGCACGCCGCTGCGCTGGGTGAATTTATGAAAGCGCGTGGCGTGATGATCAACGCCTCCCCGGTCGTGCGCCTGGTGATGCATCTCGACGTGAGCCGCGAACAGCTGGCGGACGTGGTGAAACACTGGCAGGCGTTTTTACAGCGTTAAGGAGCATCACGTGCCGCAACGTATTCTGGTGCTCGGCGCCAGCGGATATATCGGTCAGCACCTCACTACTGCATTAAGCCAGCAGGGGCATCAGGTGCGGGCAGCGGCACGCAATACCGAGCGCCTGCAAAAGCTTGGTTTGCCTGGCGTGACCTGTCACAACGTCGATCTCAACTGGCCGAAGGAACTCCCCGCGCTGCTGGAAGGGGTCGACACGCTTTACTACCTGGTCCACAGCATGGGCGAAGGCGGGGATTTTATCGCCCACGAGCGTCAGGTGGCGATGAACGTCCGCGATGCCCTGCTGCAAACCCCGGTTAAGCAGGTGATTTTTTTAAGCTCGCTCCAGGCACCCGAACACGAGCAGTCCGACCATCTGCGCGCCCGCCAACTGACGGCAGACACGCTGCGCGGGGCGAATATTCCCGTCACCGAACTGCGCGCCGGGATCATCGTCGGCGCGGGTTCCGCCGCCTTCGAAGTAATGCGCGATATGGTCTACAACCTGCCGGTGCTGACCCCGCCGCGCTGGGTGCGCTCGCGCACCACGCCGGTTGCGCTGGAGAATTTGCTCCACTATCTGGTGGCCCTGCTGGATCACCCGGCAGAGCAACACCGCGTGCTGGAGGCGGCAGGCCCGGAAGTGCTGAGCTATCAGGAGCAGTTCGAACATTTCATGCGCGTCAGCGGACGCCGCCGCTGGCTGATCCCCATCCCCTTCCCGACCCGCTGGATTTCAGTGTGGTTTTTGAATGTGATCACCTCGGTTCCCCCGACGACTGCCAAAGCACTGATCCAGGGGCTAAAGCACGATCTGCTGGCGGACGATTGCGCGCTGCGCGCATTGATCCCCCAGGCGTTGATCCGCTTTGACGACGCGGTGCGCCATACGCTGAAAGAAGAAGAGAAGCTGGTGAACTCCAGCGACTGGGGCTACGACGCGCAGGCCTTTGCCCGCTGGCGCCCCGAGTACGGCTATTACCCGAAACATGGACGGGCTGCACGGTAAAAAGCCTCTGCCAGCCTTCACGCGCTGTGGGAGGTGGTGAACCAGATCGGCGGCAAATGAGCGCTATTTCTTCGGCAATATCCTCTGGCAGACGCGCGGTGCGATGGATCTGCTGGTCGGTCACCGGCTGGCGAAAGGCCGCCCGGCGCATCCGTATCTTAAGCCAGGCGATGCGGTCGACAGCTGGAAGGTGATCGTCGTCGAGCCGGAAAAACAGCTGGCGCTACTGTTCGGCATGAAGGCGCCGGGGCTGGGGCGGCTCTGCTTTACGCTTAAGGACAAAGGCGACCATCGGGAACTGGACGTTCGCGCCTGGTGGCACCCACACGGGATGCCGGGTCTGTTCTACTGGCTGTTTATGATGCCCCGCCCATCTGTTTTATCTTCCGGGGAATGGCGAAAACGCATTGCGCAACTGGCAGAACCAAAAGACGAAAATAAGTTAATAAAACCCTCTTTCTTTCACCTTTCCCATTGCAACACATCGTAATTCACGAAAGAATGCGCACGAAATTCTTTTCAACACAGTGGATTGATATGAAGGTACTGGTTACCGGGGCGACCAGCGGCTTAGGCCGAAATGCGGTCGAATTTCTGCGCAACAAGGGCATCAGCGTCAGGGCCACCGGTCGCAACGAAGCGATGGGGAAACTGCTGCAAAAAATGGGCGCGGAGTTCGTCCATGCCGACCTGACGGAGCTGGTCTCCTCGCAGGCGAAGGTGATGCTCGCCGGTATCGACACGCTGTGGCACTGCTCCAGTTTTACCTCCCCGTGGGGAACCCAGGAAGCCTTCGATCTCGCCAACGTGCGCGCCACGCGTCGTCTGGGCGAATGGGCCGTCGCCTGGGGCGTGCGTAACTTTATCCATATCTCCTCCCCGTCGCTCTATTTTGATTATCACCACCATCGCGACGTGCAGGAAGATTTCCGCCCTGCTCGCTTTGCCTGCGAGTTTGCCCGCAGCAAGGCGGCCAGCGAAGAGGTGATCGACCTACTGGCGCAGTCAAACCCGCATACCCGTTTTACCGTCCTGCGCCCGCAAAGCCTCTTCGGACCGCACGACAAAGTGTTTATTCCGCGTCTGGCGCAGATGATGCACCACTACGGCAGCGTGCTGCTGCCGCGCGGCGGCGATGCGCTGGTGGACATGACCTATTACGAAAATGCCGTCCACGCCATGTGGCTGGCAAGCCAGCCGGACTGCGACAAGCTTATCTCCGGTCGCGCCTATAACATCACCAACGGTGAACCGTGCACGTTGCGCAGCATTGTGCAGCGGCTGATTGATGAACTGCAGATCGACTGCCGTATCCGTTCTGTGCCCTACCCGATGCTGGACATGATCGCCCGCAGCATGGAGCGTTTTGGCAGTAAATCCGCCAAAGAGCCCGCGCTGACGCACTACGGCGTATCGAAGCTTAACTTTGATTTTACGCTGGATATCACGCGCGCGGAGACTGAGCTGGGGTATAAGCCGATTGTGACGCTGGATGAAGGCATTGTGCGCACGGCGGCGTGGTTACGGGATCACGGGAAGTTGCACCGCTAGCCTTTTTGCCCGGTGGCGGCTTCGCCTTACCGGGCCTACATCACCTCGCTCCTCCGGAGAGAGGGTTAGGGTGAGGGGAAAGTGCAAATACTAAAACGGCAACCTTTCGGTTGCCGTTTGCTTTTACAGAGCCGTCCAGGCATCAGCCCATGCCAGACCTGCGCCTGGTTCATAGTATGCCGGGGAGTTGTTACACCAGCCGCTGTACGGGAACGGTTTGCACTGGAACAGTTTACCGTGGTTGTTCACGATATCACCTGCGTTGTACTTGCTGTTCGCGCTCCACGCCTGGTAAGCACCTTCGTCACCTGATGGCGTTGCCGCTTTCGCTTTCACGTTCAGCAGGTAAGTGGTGGTATTGCTCAGCTCGCCATCGCTGACGGTCAGGCTGATTTCAATCTGCTGCGCCGTTGCGGACTCAGGTGCCTTGAAGGTCACCACCGCTTTATCTTCGCCGGTCACAGTCTGGCCATCCTGAGAATGCCAGGTGTAGGTCAGCTTGTTGCCGTCCGCGTCGGTAGAGCCTTCCGCGCTCAGAGACACCTGCGCGCCCGTTTCAACGGCACCGATTGGACCCGCAATCTGCGCAACCGGCGCGTGGTTCACCGCAACAGGTTCAGCCGGGGTTTCATCCGGCGTTGGCGCTGGAGCTGGTGCCGGCGTTTCATCTTCTGAAGGCGTTGGCGCTGGCGTTACCGGGGTTTCGTCCGGCGTTACGGCAGAGCCGTCATCGTTCACGATATTGACGTTATAGAACTTCTGCACGCACTTGGTATAGTCGCCGTCTTTGAACGCACTGAACGGCGTCTGGTAGCCTACCAGCTGGCACGCATAGGTAGAGCCGTTTGGCGTATCCGGGCTCCATCCCCAGTCCTGCTCCCAGTAGATCTTCAGGGCGCCGGCACCGTATTCGTCGAACTGCTTCATGTTGGCGCAGCCCAGCACTTCATTGGCCGGAACAGGCACTTTCAGGTAGTTCGCGAACTCTTTGTAGTACTTGATACGGTTCTGAGACTGAGCGATTTCAGTCGGGCCGCCGCACTCTACGCCGCCGTTGATGATCTGGGTGGTCACACCGAAGCCAGGGACCAGACCGTTGGCTTTATCATGATCGTTCGGCTGCCACGTGCCGTCGATAACCTGCAGCATGCTTGGTTTTGGCGGCTGCGGGTAGGCGAAGAAGAAGATCGCGCTCGCCAGGTTCAGCCAGGTATCCGCCACCAGCTCAGGTTTATCCAGCAGGGTACGCACGTCGCCGTACATTGCTTCGGAGAACGGACCGTAGTTGTAGTTGTAGGACAGCTGCTTCGCGCCGCGACCGAAGTAGCTCAGGAAGTCGCCGTCTTTATCCTTACCGCACGGCCAGGTCTGGCCCTGCCATACTTTCGGGTCACATTCGCCGTTATAGCCGCCCTTTTGGCCTTCGCTCCAGCCCATTTCACGCACGTGGACCAGCGCCTGACGCCACTCGGCTTCCGGACGCCAGCTTTCGTGGCCGCCGGTTTCCTGAGCAAAGTGGGCAAACATGGTGGCCAGCTCTTTGCGGCAGATCGCATCGCTGTCGCGACCGTCGTTATAGGTCTTACACAGCGCCGGGAATTTACCTACGGCTTTCAGGAAGTTGCTGTAGGTATAGGCCTGAGCGCGCAGCGGGAAGAGATAATCCCAGTCGCTGGCCTTCACGATCCCTTCCACGCGCTTAACGTTGTCCGGGTTCGCCGCACGACCTGGCTCAATCATTTCGACCTGCGCGTTATCAAGTGTCTGAATCGTCTCTTTAACGGAGGTCATCAGCGGGAAGTTAGTGAGCTCCTGCTCTTTCTTCGCCAGATCGCTGGCTTTCATGGTGTACGGCTCGCCGGTGGTCGCCTGCAAAGAGGCAGCCTGCGCCATAAAAGGTGCAACGCAAGCACCAGCAACAAGTACACTCAGTAACGTCCTTTTGTTCATTTCAATATTCCTGTTTCGTTAAGATTAAAAAAAGAATCCCGGTTTATGTATTAATCCATTAATAAATAAACCACAGACAGCTGTTTTCACTTTTCGAAGAACACCAAAAGGAATTCTTCAAAAATAAAAAACGTTAATCACGCGCTGCTAATTTCAGTTCCTGATATTTTTTCCAGACTTTATGGGCATACATCATACGCTGCGGATAATTCTCTTTTTTCAACCCGGCGTTATAGGCACCCACCGCTTCCCAGTTATAGCCGTAGACCTTAATCATGTTTGAGAGAATTGACGCTCCCACCATAATTGAGGTACAGGGTTCGGCCATCAACTGATATTCATCAATGCCTTTGCTCTCAAGCTCCGTAAAGTGCGAGCTGTTTATTTGCATTAATCCCACATCGCGAGTGCCATCGTGGTTTTGCCCAACCGCATACGGGTTCATCCCGGATTCAACGTTAGCAATGGCATACAGCAAATAAGGATCGACATGATAATAGTGCGCGGCGTTATTCCAACAGTTTGCCAGTGCGCCGTGGCTTATTATCAATAATAACAAGATGAACTTTTTCATTTTTACCTGCTGACATTTTCGGTTATTTCTCCTGGCCAACATCCTGTAAAATGAAGTTTGAATTGCTCCCCCCAATAAGGGGGGAGCATTTATTGGGCTAGATTATTTGCAGTCTGTTGCTGCGCCTTCTTTTACCCATACATCGCTGTTAGCCGGGTTATCACCACGGGTCCACCATTTGGCACGGTAAACGCTGCCCTGGTAAGTGGTGGTATCACCGCCGTTATAGACCAGGTCAGAACGCCAGTTCATCTTCACGTTGCTCACCAGTTCCCATGCATCCACACCGAAGCCAGGCTGGTTGCCCTGCGTCCAGTACTTCGCTTTCCACACCAGATGGTCGAAGCTTACGGTATCGCCATTGTTGTAGATTTTGCTGGCATCCCACGCAGCATATTTGCTGGCGTTAGCATCGACAGGCGCATCGCAGCTACCGGTTGCAGAACCTTCGTCAGATGGCGGAGTCACATCATCAGCCGGAGGGGTCACATCGTCAGCTGGTGGGGTCACATCGTCAGCCGGAGGGGTCACCTCATCAGCCGGTGGCGTTACGTCAGCCGGTTTTGGATTCACAGTCACCTGCACGTTAGACTGCACGCTGGTTTTACCATCCGTCACAACAACGCTCAGCGTGTAAGAAGAGGTATTGTTCACCTCTGGCGCAGTGATGCGAACGTTAGCAGTATCGGTACCCGTTGCGTTCATATCAGCCGGTACGCTCCAGCTGTAGGTCAGCGCATCGCCATCAGGATCGGAGGCTTGTGCATGCAGAGAAATCGCTTCACCGGATTCAACGGTAACGGATTCCATGGCATTGATCACCGGAGCCTGGTTGGCCTTAGGCGCTTTGTTCACTACCTGTACGTCGATAGCGTTGCTCAACCCTTTCGCGTCGGTCACGGTCAGGCGGAACACCAGGTTCTGATCGCTGGTCACGGCCGGTACGCTGAAGCTGGCTTTCGCTTTGGTGCTGTTCGCCAGGGTCACGGTGGCGCCGGAAACCTGCGTCCATTTATAGGTCAGCGCATCGCCGTCCTGGTCGCTGGAGGCTGAGCCGTCGAGCGTGACAGTCGCCGGGCCCGTTACCGTCATGTCGGTTGCAGAAGCGACCGGCGCATGGTTGGTTACAACCGGCTCAACAGGCGTAGAGCTGCCGCCCAGCAGGCTTTCGTTCATGGCATTCAGGATATCGCCGTTATCGGATTCGATAGACCATGCGAACAAACCACCCAGGTTTTTGCTCAGCACGTATTTGCCTTTCGCATTGACGGAACGGGCGTTATCGTATGTCACCAGCTCACCGGTGGATTTGTTGAACACGTACGGCGCTTCTGCTGCTTCGTCGTATTTGTATTCCCAGCCTGGTTTGCCCAGCATCTGGTTTACAATCTGACGGTAGTCAACAATACCGTTTTCCCATGTCCCTTTGATTGGACCCGTCGCGGTACCGGTGAATGGATTGTCACCCGTATAACCGTGAACGCCGGTCCAGCCGCGGCCATACATGCCCGCACCGACGACGATCTTGCCAGGCTGAACGCCCTGCGCCAGCATCTCTTTCACTGCGTTATCGGTGGTGTAGTTAGTATCTGGTTTCCAGGACGCACCGTACAGCGCGGTCTGGTGACCCAAATCGGTATTACTCCACGCACCGTAGAAGTCGTAGCTCATCAGGAAGATATGGTCGATGTACTGCTGCGCGGTGTTGTAGTCCACGTCTTCGATCTTATCTTTACCTGCACCGATTGCCGTGGTCAGCTCGTAGGTACGGCCAGTTTCCGCAGACAGCTCGTTCAGCATCTGACGCAGGTCATGCATCAGCGCGGTGTAAGTCGCTTTGTCGGTCTGCGGGTTACCCAGCTTGGCGTTCTCACCGCCGCCGCCCGGGAATTCCCAGTCGATATCCACACCGTCGAACACTTTCCAGGTGGTCAGGAAGTCTTTAACGGACGCAACGAAGCGGTCGCGCAGCACTTTGTTATCCATCTGATAGAACGGGTCAGACAGAGTCCAGCCGCCTACGGATGGCAGGATTTTCAGATCAGGATGGGCTTTTTTCATCGCCATCAGCTGGCCGTAGTTGCCTTTGTACGGGTCGTCCCAGTTGCTTACGCCCTGCTGAGGTTTTTGCAGCGCAGCCCACGGGTCGTGGATCGCCACGGTGTAGTCCTGGCGGCCCTGACAGGCGCGTTTCAGAGACTCCAGCGCGCCGGAGGATTTGGCGCTGTCGTTAATGCCGTCGCCGCCACAGATTGGAATGAAGCCGTACAGCAGGTGGTTAATGTTCGCGACAGGAATTTTGTCTGCCGAGAAGTTACGGTCGTACACGCCCCACTCAGGGAAGTAAGCGCCAACCACTTTATCGGTGTGCTGCGCGAACGCTTTGTTGTTTTCCAGCAGCGGGGTGTTCAGAGGAAGCAGGTGACTACCGTCGGTATCCGCCACGATGATCAGCTTGCTGGCGCTCTTGGTGCAGCCGCTGTCGTTACACAGCTCGACCTGCTCCTGATAGCGTCCGCCTTTCTTCACTTTAAAGGTCGCAGAGCCTGCGGCACTACCCGCACCGGTCCAGACGGTCTTGCCGTCCAGCAAAACTTTTGCAGACGTTGGGGCATCGCCGCTCCAGACGTTCCACTCCACCTTCACGTCAACGCCATCTTTATGCACTTTGATGAGGTTGTTGTAGTCCTGTGCCGCCTGATCCACCTCTACCAGCGCAAACTTATCATTGCCTGATGTAATTGACGGTGTACCCGGCGCCGCTGCAAATACTGAGCTTGTTGCGGCTGCAACAAAAAGCGCCAGATATTTAGGCTTCATAAATTTCATTTTTTATTTCCTGATAAATTTATTCGTAACGTAATAATCCATGTCTTCCTTGAGAGCATGGAGTCTATTTGCGTAATGCGTATTTAACCAACCTGAAAACCGTGACAAAAAACGTCTTGCTGCGTTGTATTCCTCCATAAAAAGATACAAGCCCAAATTCCGTGTAGCTTATATCTTTTACGATACACTGAGCGCAAAGAGACATCCTTCTCTTCCACCGTCAAAAAAACTTATAAAAAAACTTGACCTGTATATTTAAAATATGAAAGCAAACTGCTGTCCAATAAACACGACTATTCCAGCAAATGACAGATAGGGTCCGAAAGAAATAGTGAGGTTATTTTTATTTAAATTATTTAACGCGAAATAGCCCGCGATACCGCTCAACGCTGCGGCAAGTTCAATTGAAGGCAGCGCCTGCCAACCGCACCAGGCGCCTAAGGCCGCCAGCAGCTTAAAATCGCCGTAGCCCAGCCCTTCCCGCCCTGTCAGCAGGCGAAAGGCCCAGTAGAGCAGCCAGAGCGACAGATAGCCTGCTACCGCACCGAACAACGCGTCCTGCAACGGCAATCTGTGGTCAAATGCATGGAGTAAGAGACCTGCCCACAACAGCGGCTGGGTCAGGCAGTCCGGGAGAAGCTGATACTGCCAGTCGATCATCGCCAGTGGCAGTAAAAACAGCGCGAGTAACCACAGCGAAAACAACCCCTGAACGTCCGGCATGCACCAGGCCGTAACGCCAAAAAACAGCGCCGAGAAAAGTTCGATCAAAAATAACCGCAGCGGGATGGTCGTGCCGCACTGGTGGCAGCGTCCCCGTAATAACAGCCAGCTGACCAGGGGGATATTTTCCCATGCAGCAAGCGTGTGCTGGCACACCGGACAGTGCGAGGCAGGAAAGAGCAGGTTGCCGCTTCCCTCTTCATCCATCACGATCCCCGGCAGGCGCTCGGCAACAACGCCAAGAAAACTGCCCATAATCCCGCCCAGGATCGCACTCACTATCGGAAAACTAACCGGGCAGGCCTCCCTGATCAGCGAGAAGGTATTCATGCGTTTTTTGCCCAGGTGAGCTGCACCTGCGCTTTTACATCGCTGAGATGGTCAACCGGCGTAAGGTTTATTTTTTGCAATCTGACGCCGGAGGTTTGATTAATTTCGCGCAGCCAGTTTTTTAATTCATAAACATTTACCCGATTAACCACGAACGATAAAGTTTGTCCCTCCTGGCGCACGTCCGTCAGCGACAGGTTAATTTCATTGGCGCTTTTCTCGACCACCGTGCGTGGATTATCCGTTTTGACTAACTGAACCTGAAGATGATTTTTATCAATTTCATTGCGCATCCAGTTAAGCGTCTCTTTTTGTCTTTTAAGCGTCGATTTACTATTTTGAATCATATTATCCAAAGGGATGACTCCTGCGTAATACACCGCAGCCCCAAGCAGGGCAACGATGCAGAGTTTTAAAATAACTTTCTCCCGGGCGCTGTAGTTCTGGTAGCGTGATTTCAGCTGCGCGATTCGCTCTTTCATTTATGTTTCCCTGCGATCATGGCGGTATAGGGTTCGGTGGTTGAAACAGGCTGTAAGGTAAAATCGAAATTCTCACGGGTCTGGTTAACAAACGCCTGCAACGCGGGCTGGTTTTGCGCGCTGACGCTCAGCGTCAGCGTGTTTTGCTGCGCATCGTATTCCAGCAGATCGATTTCCATCGCAGGCACTGACTGCCGGGCGGCCGCCAGCTCGTCCAGCTGAAGGAAGATCCCCCTACTCTGTTTTTTGACGTTCTGACCAAAGTGATATTTGATGTTGGTCTGGTGACGCATGCTGGGGAAATGGTGCTTATACACCTGGAGGATCTCCTCCTGTATCTGGTTTTCCTGCTGCACCAGCATCCAGGCCATCGCAATGCGCGGCCCCAGCAGCAGGCCAACGGACAGCAGGCCCGCAATTGCCACTGCGGCTTTCATGCTTTTCGCGACGCGCCCGTTACCGGCCTTAAGGCTGAATTCACCGTGAAGCAGATTCACGCGACAGGCCTGCCACTGCGGCTGGATCAGCACCAACGGATGCTGCCAGGGCTGGGCGATGTCGACGTCCACACCAGCAGGCGCTTCGCCGTAACAGCACACCTCCCCCTCTCCGGCCTTCTGCATCAGAAGCGGCAGCAGGCTCGCTTCCATTTCGCTGGCAACATGCGGTGATAAACGTAGCCAGTAGCCGTCGTCCTGAGCGACAAGAGTACTTCCGCCAGCCGTCACGGGCAGTAGCCAGGCATCCGGCAGCACCTGGATCACTTTTAACCCCGCCTCCTGACAGCGGCTTAACCACCCGCGCAGCAGATCGGCGTCTATCGCCACCGCATCAACCTCAGCGCCTTTTTTTGTTCAGCACCGTCCAGTGGAGATTATCCACCTCGCCAATCAGCGTCTCTTCCGCCATCCAGGAGAATGCCGTCGCCTGAGAGGCGACTTTCTTCGGCAGCGTAAAATGGCGGAAGATCATGCTGCTGGCGGGCAGCAGCAGACAAACACGGGCCGCCAGTGGGTGATCCGCCAGCGCGTCCAGGCTCTCCAGCGTCTCAACCTGCTGGCTGCCGGAGACGCACCCCATTATTTTCCCGCCCTCGCGGTTATCGGGACGAACAAAAAGTACCTGTTTCATAGCGATCTACTTTTCTTATTCAATCATTCGGTAACGACGTTGCCACGTCACGATCTCACCGGCCTCGTTATTGACCTGAAGCTGGCTAACCACGCGAAGCGTTAATTCATCGGTATTGCCGGTATAGTTCACGCGGAAATACCGGCTGCTGATGGAGAGAAGCTCAGCCACCTGCGGGAGATCGTCTTTCAACTGCGGGAAGGTCTGCTCCAGCGCTTTGCTGAAGGTTTCCATATTTTCCCAGCCGGTTTCTGGACGCGAATCAATCAGGCGAACGGCATCATCTTCCGTTAATTTTCCGGGGAACAGGGCGGCCAGTAAGGCGGCCTGTTCCGGTTTCAGGGTGTTCACATCCACTTTGCTGGCAGAGTCCGGCAGCGCGCAGAGCAGCTTGCTCACCTTCGGGTATGCCGCTACCGGGAACGCGGGCAGCTGTTTGATCTCCGCAATGGTGCGCATCATCTGGTTTGCGGGCTGTCGGGCGGGCACAACGCCCGCCCAGGCATCGCTCTCTGCACCGTCTTTGGCCGTCGTCGCGTCGCCATCGAGATAGTCCACCAGCTGTTGATAAACCTCTTCTGCCGTAGTGTGGCTGATGCCGCTTTCCGTCAGGATCTGTTCAACAATCTGCTCGTTGCGCGGTTTTTTCCGGCACGGCGGGCGCGTTTTGCCCCTGTGGTATTTTCTCTGCGGCCAGCAGGTTATTGACGTTAAAGCAGTCCTGCGCGTCTTCCACCTGGCTGACCACCGTGTAATCTTCGCCCCGCGTCTCCAGCGGCTGGTGCCAGTCGCCGTCCAGGTTCAGAGCCTTGTTTTCACCGGTGGCGTCGGTCTGCAGGCGGTCCTTCACCACCTTCTCCTGCGCCTGCATCGCCCAGCGCAACTGCTGCTGGCTGACCTGATAATGGGTTTTCTGCAGATTGCGACAGAACTGCTGGCTAATTTTGGCGGCCAGCGCCGACATCATGACCAGCAGGATCAGCACCACCAGCAGCGCTACCCCTTTCTGTTTACGTAATGCACTCATGATTTTGCTTCCGGTGCCGGTGCCGCCACCGGCGCAGGCGTGGTCTCTGGCGCAGCGGCGGGCGCTGGCTCCGCCGCTTCAGGCATATCGCCCGGGGTCGTAAAGACCCAGCGCCAGGTATCGCCATTTTCCATGGTCAGCGTCAGCTCCACGCCGTCCGGCAGATGCGCCGGGTCGCTCCAGCTTTTCTGCCAGCCCTGACGATAAAAACGCCACTGCAGGGATTTCACCTCGCTGACAATCGGCACTTCATCGGGCTTCGCGTCCACCGGGCCATCAATCACCGGCCAGACGTCGCGATACAGACGCCCCTCTTCCAGGCGCCAGCGCACACGCTCCAGCTGGATCGTTCCGCTCACGCCATTCAGCGTGGTCAGCTCAAGCGCATCATCCACCTGACGAAACAGATCCGGCTCGTTACGCGGGGCGCGCGCCTGCAGCTGGTAGAAATCGCGCTCCATCAGATTCCAGGCCCGCTGCAGCTGATTGAGCTTCGCGGCGCTGGCGTCGGTTGCCGAACTGGTGCGCATTGCGCCGTCCAGAATTTGCCAGGCCAGGGTGCTGATCACCGCGAAAATGGTCAGGGCAATCATGATCTCCAGCAGGGTAAACCCGCGCTGGCGTCGCGTTTTTTTCACTGCTCTCTCCCGGCGGAACGATCTGCAAAGCGATAACCGGCTGGCTGTCGTCCCCTTCCGCGTAGACGCGAATGGCGTTCGCCCAGCCGTTGTCGGCGGTTTTCACCCGCTGCTTGCGCCAGTTCCAGCTGCGCCCGCCCATGATTTCCGTCCCCTGCGCCTCGGCGTCCGGGAAGTCGGTTTTCGTGAGCTGCGCTTCCGCCAGCTGATTTTCCGCCACCCAGCTGGCCTGCAGCGTGTCGGCCAGGCCGTGAGTGAAACGCACGTTCAGGGAGACGGAGTTCATCAGCGCCAGCGCGGCGGTGGAGAAGATCACCAGCGCGACCATCACCTCCAGCAGCGTCATCCCCTTTTGCTTTTTGCCGTTAGCCATCGTTCTCTACCGATACAGGCGCAGCGCCTTGCGACACCACGCGGAAATGGTGCTGTTTGTCATAGCTTTGCAGCGTCAGCGTGAAGCGGCTGATTTCGCCGTCCGGTAAAAAGAGCACCTGCGGATCGGCGCTTACCGTGGCGGCAAGGCGCTGGGGCGAGAGCGAAACGTGCATCTCTTCCGGGAAATCGCCTTTGGTGGTAATACGCCCGGCGGATAACGGCACCCAGTGACGTTCGCCGTTTTTATCCTCGAGCGTCACCAGCTGATAATTATCCGTCGTGATGACCAGCCCGACGATATTTCCGTCCATCACCGCACGGTCTGAACCATAATCAACGAGGGCTTTTAATTGCTGGCCAAATATATCCGCACCGCTGCGTGAAGGTATTGTTGACACCACCATCATGGCGCAGCTGGCAAATATCACCAGCGCCAGAATAATTTCCAGCAACGTAAAGCCGCGTTGTTTATTCATTATTTCTCTTTCTTATCCAGAGACCAGTTCGTAATATCATCGGCGGTATTGGCTTCACCGTCCGGACCGGCGGAGAAGACGTCGACCGCGCCGTGTTCGCCCGGGCTAACCAGAATATAATCTCCGCCCCACGGGTCCTGCGGCAGGCGACGGATATAGCCATCAGCACGGTAGCCGTTCGGGATTGGCGCGATTTCAGGCTTGGTGACCAGCGCCTGTAAACCCTGCTCGGTTGTCGGGTAGCGGTGGTTATCCAGCTTATACATATCCAGCGAACCTTCGAGCGCGACAATATCGCTGGTTGCTTTTTGCGTATCTGCTTTTTCTTTATTGCCCATTAAGTTTGGCACCACCATGCTCGCCAGTACGCCGAGAATAACAATGACCACCATTAATTCGAGCAAGGTGAAACCCGCCTGACGCGCCAGGTTTTTACGTTTTAAAGCCATGATTTAACCTACCATATTATTAAGTTGCAGAAGCGGTTGTAATATTGACAGCACGATGAATAAAACAATCGTCGCCATGGATACCACCAGCGCCGGTTCAAATACCGACAGCGTTAATGTAATTCGATGCTGCAATGCCGATTCCTGGTTCTCCGCCGCGCGGTCCATTAAATTGCCTAATTCCCCGCTCTCTTCGCCGGAGGCAATCATATACAGCATGGTTGGCGGGAATAATTTCGCCTGTTCCAGCGCGGCATAGAGCGATGCCCCCTGGCGCACGGTATCCGCCGCCTGCTCCAGCACCTGCCGGGCATAGAGGTTTTCGATACCGTCCATCGCGATATACATCCCCTCCAGCAGCGGCACGCTGCTGGCCTGAAGAATGCTCAGGGTACGGATGTAGCGGGCGCTGTTGATGGCGCACACCAGCTTTTTGATCGGCGATCCGTTCACCAGCCAGCTGTGCCAGCGAAAACGGTTTTTGGCGTTTCTCAGCCAGGTCTTAAAGCCGACAAACCCGCCGCCGAGGATCCCCACGATGTAGATCCCATACGCCTGCAGAAAATCACTCACCGCAATCAGCGTGCGGGTGGTGATCGGCAGCTGCTGCTTCATGTGGGTGAACTGCTCGATCACCTGCGGCACCACCGCCACCAGCAGAATGCTGATGACCGCGATGGCGACCACGGTCAGGGTAATCGGGTAGACCATCGCCTGCGTCAGCTTGCTTTTCATCTTCTGGCGCTGCTCGTTGTACTCCGCCAGCTTCTCCAGCACGTCGCCCAGGTGGCCGGTTTTTTCGCCGGCCATCACCAGGGTGCAGTAGAGCTTGTCGAAGGTGCGCGGGAACTGGCTAAACGCGTCGAACAGCGTGTGGCCTTCCACTACTTTCTCGCGGATCTCCACCACCATCGCCGCCAGCTTTTTGTCCTCCGTCTGCTTCGAGATAGCCTTCAGGGCGCTCTCCAGCGGCAGCGCGGCGTTGACCAGCGTCGAAAGCTGGCGGGTAAACATCGACAGCACCGGCGTGGAGAGCTTTGCGCCGGTTTTCGCTTTACCGGACGCCGCCGCCTCGCGGGTTTCGTTGATGCTGACGGGCATCAGCTTTTGCTCGCGAAGCCACTGGCGAACCTGCTTTTGCCCCTCGGCCTGCAGCGTGCCGCGCTGGGTTTTCCCCGCGCCGTCCGTTGCGGTCCAGGCGTAGAAGGCCATTACGCATCCCCCCCACGCTCGGCGGTGACGCGCATCACCTCTTCCAGCGAGGTCACGCCGCTAATCACCTTCAGCAGCCCGTTTTCACGCAGGCTGTAAGCCTGCTTAAAGAGCTGCGTCTCGATGGACATTTCGTCCTTATCTTCATGAATGGCGCGGCGCATGGTGCTGTCCACCACCAGGAACTCATGAATACCGGCCCGGCCCTGATAGCCGCTCTGGCGGCAATGTTCACAGCCCACCGCGCGGTAAATCGCTTTTGGCGGCGCGTCCATAAAGCTGAACAGCGCTTTTTCATTGGCGTCCAGCGGACTGGTGGTCCGGCAGTGCGTACACAGCCGACGCACCAGACGCTGGGCAATGACACCGAGCAACGATGAACCATTAAAAAGGATTCCAGGCCCCATATCCCGCAGACGCGTAATCGCCCCGGCGGCGCTGTTGGTGTGCAGCGTAGACATGACCAGGTGACCGGTGAGCGACGCCTGCACCGCAATTTGCGCGGTCTCACCGTCACGAATTTCCCCGATCATCACCACGTCCGGGTCCTGACGCAGAATGGCGCGCAGCCCGCGGGCAAAGGTCATGTCCACGCGCGGGTTAACCTGCGTCTGTCCCACCCCTTCCAGCTCGTATTCAATCGGGTCTTCTACGGTCAGAATGTTGCGTTCGTGACCATTCAGCGCCGAAAGAATGGCGTACAGGGTGGTACTTTTCCCAGAGCCTGTCGGCCCGGTGACCAGGATAATGCCGTGCGGGCGGTCAATCAGCCCTTTCAGCTTCTCCAGCTCTTCATCAATCAGGCCCAGCTTGTTGATGTCAGGCTTAAGATTGCTTTTATCGAGCAGACGCATCACCACGCGCTCGCCGTACTGGGACGGAATGGTCGAGACGCGCACGTCGATCGCCTTGCGGCCAATGCGCAGGGAGATACGGCCATCCTGCGGCAGGCGCTTCTCGGCGATGTCGAGTTTTGACATGACCTTGATGCGCGACACCAACAGCGGCGCGAGCTTGCGCGCAGGCTGCAGCACCGGGCGCAGCACGCCGTCAACGCGGAAGCGAATGCTCAGCGTGCGCTCGAAGGTTTCGATATGAATATCCGACGCGCCGTCCTTCACCGCCTCGCCGAGAATGGCGTTGATCAGGCGGATCACCGGCGAGTTTTCGTCGTTATCGAGCAGATCTTCGTTATCCGGGATCTCCTCGGTTAACGCCATCAGGTCGATATCGGCGTCCATATCGTCCACCAGCTGCTGCGAGACGCCGCTGCTCTGCTGCCAGATTTTGGCCAGCATCTCGTCAAACGCTTCCGGCGTGAGGATGACCGGGACGAACGCGCGTCCCAGCACCCGGCGCACTTCCAGCAGTGCAAATGCCGGGGTGTCATCACGGATATAGACGTCATTGTTGTAAAATAAAACGCCGTTATCTTTTGCGTAGCTGCTGCTACACAGTGTTTTACTCAGTTCGTCCACGTTGCCCCTCCGCCTTACTCTTTAAACGGATTGCGTGTCGCGCTGGTTTTCACCGGTGCGGCATGGGTGGCCGTCTTAGTGTCGGCAGACGGAAACGCGGGCAGAATAGCGTTATCCGCTGGCTCAATAATGCCGAGCTTTTTCTCCTCCACGCGCTGCATCTGGCGAACGCGGATCTGGTCATATTTCTCTTTCGACGCGGCGCTGTAGTTGTCGTCGTCACGCAGGACGGTGGTATGGATAAACACCATCAGGTTGCGTTTCGACGTGTCCTGCGAGGTGTAGCGGAACAGCTGGCCCACCAGCGGGATATCGCCGAGCAGCGGCACTTTGGAAACCGACTGCTTGGTGACGTTTTCCATCAGGCCGCCGAGCACCACCGTCTGGCCACTGTGGACCATCACTTCGTTATTAATGGTGCGAGTGTTGAAGGTTGGGCCGAGGCTGGCGTCTTCCGTCGCGCTGTTGTCAACGCTGGAAACTTCCTGCTCAATCTTCAGGTGGATCATGTCACCGTCGTTAATCTGCGGCACAATTTTCAGCTTGGTACCGACGGTCTTACGCTCAACGGAGTTAAAGACGTTGTCGCCGCTGGTGGTCTGCGAACCGGCAAGGACCGGCACGTCCTGGCCCACGTTAAACGACGCTTCTTTGTTATCCAGCGTGACCACGCTCGGCGTGGAGAGAATGTCGTTTTTACCGTCGGTGGAGAGCGCGGTCATCAGGGCGCCGAAGTCGCCGTTGAAGAAACCGGTCGCCAGGCCGGTGAAGCTTGCCCCCTTCATGGTGCCGTTTTTAATCTGGCTGATAGGCAGGCCGGTTGAGCCGAACTGCACGCCGCCGTGTTTGCTGGTCCACTGCACGCCGAGATCCAGGCCGTTACCGTCCTGCACTTCAGCAATGATCGCTTCCACCAGCACCTGCGGACGGCGAATGTCGAGCTTGTCGATCACCTTCTCCAGGGAGTTCATCACGTTAGGCTGCGCGGTGATCACCAGCGAGTTCGTTGACTCGTCGGCGCTAATATTCAGATCGCTGGCCGCCGTGGCGGTTTTCGACTTCGGCGCACCCGCCTTGTCTTTCAGCTGCTCGCCAATACCGGTCAGCACCGGAACCACTTTGGTGGCGCTGGCGTATTTGAGGTAGAAGACGCGGGTATTCCCCTCGTTGTTCTGCTCGCGATCCAGCTGATGGATCAGGGAACGGGTGCGCATGCGCGCATCTTCCGAACCGCTGATCACCAGGCTGTTGGTCTCGTCATCCGCTACCACCTTGGTGGCGAGCTGCGGCGCGTTCTGCCCCTTCTGCTCTTCGTTGTTGAGGTTGTTCAACATGTCGGAGAGCTCTTTGGCGGACGCAAAGCGCAGCGGCACGATTTCGCGACGCTGAATGCCGTCTCTGTCGACGCGCTGCACCAGATCCACCAGGCGGTTCACCACCGAGGCTTTCCCGGTTAACAGCAGGACGTTCGACGGCTCAAAATGCACCACGTTACCGATACCGGTGGCATCGTTCAGCTGGCGCAGCAGCGGGGCCAGCTCGCGCACCGGCACGTTTTCCATGCGCACGACGCGGGTGATGATCTCATCGCCTTTGCCCGGATTTTTGCTGTCGGCCAGCGGGGCCCCGGCGGTGCGGGCTACGCTTGAGCGCACCACTTTCACCATGCCGTTGTCCATCGGGATCACCGACAGGCCGTACAGGTCCAGCACGCTCAGGAAGAACTGGTAATACTCATCTTCCGTCAGCACGTTATAGGTTCTGACCGACACCGTGCCCTGAACGGACGGGTCGACGAGAATGGTTTTGTTAAGATTGCGGCCTACCGTATCGATAAACTCGCGGATATCGGTATTTTTAAAGCTCGCGCTAAAGTTGGCTGCAAGCAGCGAACTGGAATATAACGACAATGCGGTCAGCGCCACGCACGCCCAAGGAAATTTCTTCATGTCTGTACACTTGTTAATTGTTTAGAACATTAACCCGAATATTTTCAAGGTGAGCGTGACGTCTGACGACGACCTCCGCTTCTTTCATTTTCGACCAGTTGGCAATAATACTTTTTGCCTTTGCTTCATCGGTCATATCGACAGAGTTGACTTTCACAGCCACGTCGCCCTTTTCCAGCCCGGAATGGCTGAAGAACGCTGAGGCATTCCTTGGATTGATGTTGTAGCCTTCCAGCTGGCCTTTTTCGATTACCGGTTTTAACACCAGATAATCATCCAGATGCACGCTTTCCGCGCCTGCATCTTTCGTCGATTTGGTTACCGGGCCGCTTTCAACGCCGCCCTTAAAATAGTCAGGCTTATTTAACGCCAGTACCTGCGTAGCACCTTCGTAATTAACCACCACATTGTCTTTGTTAATTTCCTGAATAAAGGCATCGTTAAAACCGGTCAGCGGCTCGCCTTCGCGATAGCTGCGCTGGCCTGCCGGGGTTTTAATCACCGCAAAGGAGAGCCAGGCATCGTCACTGCTTACAATCCCTTCAATTTCCGCTGCCAGCGGGGCTTTTGCGGCAGCCGGTAAGTTATCCTGACGCACCGCAGCCGTGAACAGAGTAAATTTCTTTTCTTCACGACGATTTTTCAGCGGCTGTTCATCAGATTTAGCCAACTTATTCGTAACTTTTTTATAATCTTTAAACGTGAGATATCCTTGCTGGCCGCAAAAAATTAACAGCACAAACATAATACAAGGCGTTATCCACCGTGACAGAAATGAGAACCTCATTTTTCATCTGGCCTTTAGCAAAGCGGAAATAAGCAGCGTCGGGCTGCGCCAATATGTGTGAAAAATAGTAATTAACTGCCGTAAATACGACCATCGACTTCGCCATTAACTTTAATAAAAAAAACTATTGACCAAATAAAATCGGGATGTTAGGTCATTGCAACTGGATATTTTCTACCCTGTGCGCAAATTGACCACCCTGTGGCGTTGCTTTACTTTCTTGTCCTGTTGCTATTCCTAATCAGAGACGGTAAGTCGTTATGTATCAGAGCCACTTTAAATTTAAACAACCGCCATTCAGAACAATCACGGGTTTCTCCGGCGATTTTCTGGTGCCTTATCATCAGGACGTATTCAACCTGCTGAAAGAGAAAAGCCAGGTGGCGGGAATTATCGGGCTCTTTTGCAACGACGCACCGCTGCTGGGCCACTTCAGCGATGCGCTGAAGGCCAGCCTTCCTGGCGCCATTGCCTTCAACGCGTTTCCTAAGCTGAGTGCCAGTAGCCTGCTGTACAAGCTCAACCCGGGAACGAAAGAGAGCAAGAGCCGCATTCAGGCGGTGGATGCCGTGCTGCATCAGTGGCAGGGCGGAAAAAACCGCAGCAAAACCCTGGTCATCCGTCACGCGGAAGCGATGAAGGAGACCTGCCGTGAGGTGCTGGGGATGTTGCTTACGCGTGCTCAGGAGCTGGAGTTCCGTCTCTCCATCGTGCTGATGGGCAGCGCGGAGCAGGAAGCCGCCCTCTTACCCCCATCTGAACTTCGCGAATATGCCCATACCCGTCATACATTGCGTCCCCTGACCTGCCGGGAATTTCTCAGCTATGTGCAGGCGCAGTGTGAAGAACACGGGTGCGAGAATTCGCCGCTAACCCCGGCGCGCGTGCGCAAGATGCACGCGCTGACCAAAGGCAACATCAGCAAGCTGAACGAACTGGCTCATCTTTCCATGCTGGCCGCCTGGACCGAACGGGCGCCAAACGTTGGACCGCGTCATTTGCGTCTCGCCACCGGTGAAGCCCTGCCAGCGCCTAAGCGTGGTAAAACGCTGGCCTCTATCGGGTTGTTCGCGTCCGTCCTGTTCGCCGCCTGCGGCTGGATGATGACCTCGTCCATTACGGCAAAACTGCCGGTGGCGCTGCCGGTACCGGCCAGCTGGAAACAGCAGGTAAAAACGCCAGACGCGCCGGTACTGCCGGTTATCGAACAGGAGGTGGTGAATCAGCCCGATGCCATGCACCAGCTTTACGCCATGTGGGGCTATGACGCCTCTGCCGACGATGCCCTGTGCCAGAATGCCGCAAAAGTGAACCTGATGTGCAAACAGGGTAATGCCTCCCTGGACACGCTGGCGAATGACGGTTACCCGTGGGTGAGCGAGATTAAAACAGGCGATCACATGAATTACGCCGTCGTGGCGCGTGCCGGGAAAAAATTCCCTCGATCTGCTGATGAACAACCGCACCTGGCAGGTGAGCCGCACGTGGTATAACCAGCACGCAACGGGCAATTACACCCTTCTGCACCGCCTGACCCCGTCAGGCAAAGACGAAATCACCGCCTCCAGCGACAGTAAAGATCTTGAGTGGCTGGATCAGCAGCTGAGCGTGGCGCTGGGCGAAAACGAAACGCACGATAAAAACTGGACGGCGGAGCTGATGAAGCGCACCCGCGAATTCCAGGAAAAAATGCACCTCCGCGTCGACGGTATTCCGGGTGAAGACACCCTGATGCAGCTGATGCGCGAAACCCATACCACGCCGAGCGTGTTGATCCAGACAACCCAGGCTAACCCGACTACGCAAGAGAAGCACGCATAATGTCTACCATCTGCCTCGCTGCCCAGCGCAGCTATACCACCGGGGAACCGGTCTGGTTCTCATGGCGTTTGCCGTCATTCAGTAAAATTATCAGCGTGGTGACGCTCTGGTGTCTGGGGCTGTGCGCGCTGATCGTCGCAGGCCTCTATGCGCACGTGTACTGGAACCTGCGCCACCCGGCACCGGTGATAAAAAAGGTGAGTGTCGCGAAGCCAGACACCACCCTTTCTGATATGCATTACGTGTATGTCACCAAACCGTTCCCGCACCCGCAGCCAAAGCCGCAGTCGGTAAAAGTGCAGGAAGATTTACCGCCGATGGACAATATGCCCATTAATAGCGACGAAAATGACTGGCAGCAGGCACCTGATGGCGCATTGCCGGACAGCCCCGTCACGCATGATACTTCGCGCGATACCTTACCCGGCACCGAAGCGCACGAACAGGCGATGAAACACGCGCAGGCAACGCAGCCGGATGTAGACAATTCATTAAAAACGTTATTTATGCAGGCGCTAAAACAGCAGCAGGATGATATGGCGAAGGGAAAAATGCCCGCACCACCGGTTGACGAAACGCAAAATGCGTCTCCTTCGGTGATAAAAGGAGAC
>OKVS01000233.1_pt1 | contig 24613 bp, 20 predicted proteins | sample 1606911 | NCBI WGS metagenome assembly OKVS01 (sample SAMN03281016, study PRJEB24777) | human gut metagenome | isolation source: fecal sample PR161 from 1 month old female Malay infant, caesarean... | reverse complement strand
ACCAAATCAATTTCAGGCGCTGCGGATGCGCTTTACTTCCCGAACTGCCCGGTGCCGGTGATGATCACCCGCCTGTTTGAATTACCGGTGCAGATATCCCTGCCGATTTACTCGCTTGAACGCCCGGCGAAATCCGCAGCCGCTGGCCTATCTGGTGCTGCAGGCGGATTCCTATCGCATGTATAAATTCGTCATGAGCGCGCTTGCGACGTTAGTGACTACTTACTTACTTTTGGTGCTTATTTTGACGGTGGCGCTTACCTGGTGCATTAACCGGCTGATTGTTCGCCCGCTGCGCGCCATCGCCCGCGAGCTTAACGATATTCCGCCGCAGGAGCGGCTCGGACATCAGCTGAGCCTGCCGCGACTGCACCAGGATGATGAAATCGGCATGCTGGTGCGTTGCTACAATCGCAACCAGCAGTCTTTGCTGCGTCAGCATGATGAGCTATCGCTGCAATCGACCCGTTTCCCGGTGTCTGAGCTCCCCAACAAAGCCTTTTTGATGGCGATGCTGGAGCAGACCACAACCCGTCCACAACCCTCGGCGCTGCTGGTGGTAGCCTGTGAGACCTTGCAAGATGCCGCTGGCGTCCTGAAAGAGAGCCAGCGCGAGATGCTGCTCCTGACGCTGGTTGAGAAGCTGAAAGCGGTTATCCCACCCAATATGGTGCTGACGCAGGTGAGCGGTTACGATTTCGCTATTTTCGCCCCCGGACTCAGCAAGCCGTGGGAAGCGGTGTCGTTAAGTAAGCAAGTGCTTACTTCCATTAGCGAGCGATTGCCGCTGCACGGTGTCCAGCTGCGGCCCTGCGCCAGTGTCGGTATCGCGATGTTTAATAGCGAACTGAGCGCCGAACAGTTTTATCGTCGGGCGGTTTCCGCCGCGGTGACGGCGCGGCGCAAGGGCAAAAATCAGATCGAGTTCTTTGACCCCGAGCAGATGGAAAAAGCCCAGCGTCGGTTAATGGAAGAGCACGACATCCTCACCGCGCTCGAGAATCAGCAGTTCGCCATCTGGTTTCAACCGCAGGTGGATATTACCAGCGGCAATATTTGCGGTGCGGAAGTTCTGCTGCGCCAGCGACAGCCCGATGGCGGTTGGTCGCTGCCGTGCGATCTGATTGAGCGTATTGAAAACTGCGGGCTGATGGTGCCGGTAGGCTATTGGGTGATGGAAGAAGCCTGCCGCCAGCTGGCAGCCTGGCAGCAGCAGGGGATCATGTTGCCGTTGTCGGTGAATGTCTCGTTACTGCAGTTGCTGCATCCTGACCGCGGCGTTGAGCTGCTGGCACTCATTGAACGCTATCGTATCGCCCCGGGCACCCTGGTGCTGGAGGTGACGGAAAGCTGCCGTCTCGACGATCCGCAGGCGGTGATTGACCTGCTGCGCCCGCTGCGCGACGCCGGCACGCGTATTGCGCTGGATGATTTCGGCATGGGTTATGCCGGGTTGCGCCAGTTGCAACATATGAAATCGCTGCCGGTTGATATCCTGAAAATCGACAAGGCGTTTATTGATATGTTGCCGGATGATACCAGTATGGTCCCGGCGATAATTCAGCTCGCACGCGGGCTCAAGCTGCGGATCGTTGCTGAGGGCGTTGAAAAAGAAGAACAGCTGAAATGGTTGCAAGCGGCTGGCGTGGATGTCGCTCAGGGTTACCTGTTTGGTTGCGCCTTGCCGCTGGAAAGCTTTATGCAGCGCTTCCTGCAGGCCGATAAGGACGATGCAAGTTTGTAACATTTTTATTTGTTTGTGCGAGTCAGCTCAAATATTTTAACAATTCCGTTGCAACTTCGCGCTTACTTATTTCTGAAATGTTTCCAGGGTGTTATTTTTAAGCCACAGACACAGATAACCTTTCATTGTCTGTGGTTATTCCCAAAGGACACCCTATGAAACTCTCTCTCTTCAAAAGCCTCTATGTCCAGGTTTTATCGGCCATAGCTATCGGTATTTTGCTGGGCCATTTCTACCCGGAACTTGGCGCGCAGATGAAACCGTTCGGCGACGCCTTCGTAAAACTGATTAAAATGGTCATTGCTCCGGTTATCTTCTGTACCGTTGTAACAGGGATTGCCGGGATGGAAAGCATGAAGGCCGTCGGTCGTACCGGTGCGGTGGCGCTACTCTACTTTGAAGTGGTGAGTACCATTGCGTTGATTATCGGTCTTATCATCGTCAACGTAGTGCAACCCGGCGCGGGCATGAACGTCGATCCCGCGACGCTGGACGCGCACGCGGTGGCAGTCTACGCCGAGCAGGCTAAAGATCAGGGTGTTGTCGCCTTCCTACTCGATATTATTCCGGGCAGCGTGATTGGCGCTTTTGCCAGCGGTAATATTCTGCAGGTGCTGATGTTTGCCGTCCTGTTTGGCTTTGCGCTGCATCGTTTAGGCAGCAAAGGCCAGCTGATTTTCAACGTCATTGAGAGCTTCTCGCAGGTCATTTTCGGCATCATTAACATGATTATGCGTCTGGCGCCGATCGGCGCTTTCGGGGCCATGGCCTTCACCATCGGTAAATACGGCGTCGGTACCCTGGTACAGCTGGGCCAACTGATTATCTGCTTCTACATCACCTGTATCCTGTTCGTGGTGCTGGTACTGGGCTCTATCGCGCGGGCCACTGGATTTAGTATCTTCAAATTCATTCGCTATATCCGCGAAGAGCTGCTGATTGTACTGGGGACCTCTTCGTCCGAATCCGCGCTGCCGCGAATGCTGGATAAGATGGAGAAGTTGGGTTGCCGTAAATCAGTGGTGGGGCTGGTGATACCGACCGGCTACTCCTTTAACCTCGATGGCACCTCCATCTACCTGACGATGGCTGCGGTGTTCATCGCCCAGGCCACCAATAGCCATATGGATATCTTCCATCAGATCACCCTGCTGGTGGTGCTGCTGCTCTCTTCGAAAGGGGCTGCGGGCGTCACCGGGAGCGGATTTATCGTGCTGGCGGCGACCATCTCTGCGGTAGGGCATCTGCCGGTGGCGGGCCTGGCGCTGATTCTCGGTATCGACCGCTTTATGTCCGAAGCGCGCGCGTTGACCAACCTGGTGGGTAACGGCGTGGCGACCGTGGTTGTCGCGAAATGGGTGAAAGAACTCGATGCCAAACAGCTCGATGATGTGTTGAATAACCGCGTTCCCGCGGACAAATCGCAAGAATTATCCTCGTAATTCCTCATGTTATGCCCATGGACTATGGGCTCCTGCGCAAAATTAGGTATCATTCCCCTTCTGGGGGAATGATACCTCATGATTATTTTACGTCTTCATGTGACATTTTCGCCTACGCGTGGTCTAACCGACGTATTTGATTCACCACCTTTTTCGGTAACCCGGCGATGGGTTGCCTATGTAACCAGGAATGTTCATCAGGGGTTCACATGCAGGGCACAAAAATTCGACTCTTAACCGGTGGTTTGCTGATGATAGCGACGGCCGGTTCTGTGCAGGCAGAAGCGCTCCAGCCGGACCCGGCCTGGCAACAGGGGACGTTGGCGAACGGTTTTTCGTGGCAGGTACTTTCCACGCCGCAGCGCCCTAGCGATCGCGTCGAAGTCCGCCTGGCTGTGAATATTGGCTCGCTGAGCGAAAGCACTCAGCAGAGCGGCTTCAGTCATTTCATTCCGCGCCTGGCGCTGACCCAAAGCGGCAGCCTCCCGACGATGCAGGCGCGTTCGCTGTGGCAGCAGAGTATTGACCCGAAGCGTCCTCTGCCGCCGGCGATCGTTTCTTACGATTTCACCTTGTTTAATCTGAGTTTGCCGAACAACCGCAACGACCTGCTAAAAGAAGCGTTGAACTGGCTGGCGGACGCTAACGGTAAATTGAGTATTACCCAACAAGCGGTCAATCATGCGCTGCAGGGCAGCGATATGGTGGCGACCTGGCCGCTGGATACCCAGGAAGGCTGGTGGCGCTATCGCCTGAAGGGCTCAACGATGCTCGGTCACGATCCGGCGGCGCCGTTGAAGCAACCGATTGATATTAAACAGCTGAAAGAATTTTATCAGAAATGGTACACCCCGGATGCGATGACGCTGATTGTTGTCGGTAACGTCGATAGCCGCAGCGTCGCTGAGCAGATCAACAAAATCTTCGGCGAACTAAAAGGTAAACGCGAGACCCCGGCGGCGGTACCAACGCTATCGCCTCTGCCGGCTGTACCGGTCAGCATCATGACCGATGCCGTGCGTCAGGATAAGCTGTCGATCATGTGGGATTCTCCATGGCAGCCAATCCGCGATTCCGCCGCGCTGCAGCGCTACTGGCGCGATGACCTGGCTCGGGAAGCGCTGTTCTGGCACGTGCAGCAGAACCTGAGCAAAAGCAACGTAAAAGACATCGGTCTCGGTTTTGATTGCCGCGTGCTGTACCAGCGCGCTCAGTGTGCGATCAATATCGACTCGCCGGGCGAACGCCTGAACGCCAACCTGAGCGCGGTATCGCGCGAACTGGCGAAGGTACGCGACAATGGTCTGCCACAGGAAGAGTTCGATGCACTGATTGCGCAAAAGAATCTCGAACTGCAAAAACTGTTCGCCACCTATGCCCGCACGGATACCGATATCCTGATTAGCCAACGTATGCGTTCGCTGCAAAATCAGGTGGTGGATATCGCGCCGGAGCAGTATCAGAAACTGCGCCAGGAGTTCCTGAACTCACTGACGGTCGACATGTTGAACCAATATCTGCGCCAGCAGCTGTCGCAGGATATGGCGCTGGTATTGCAGCAGCCGAAAGGCGAGCCGGAGTACAACATGAAAGATCTGAAAGCGACATGGGAAAAGCTGATGGCGCCAGCACCCGCTGCGGCGGTGAGCGCGACGCCGGATACGGTTGATGCGCATAACGAGGCGACGGATATTCCCCCTGGGCAGTAACACAGGCAGCGGGCGCGGAGCCGCTTTTGCGCCGGATGACGGCTACTCCTTATCCGGCCTACGGTTCGTACGACTTGCCTTTAATTTATAGCCGGTGTTGGTGGCCTCAAAATCCCCGGTGGCGCTACCGCTTACCGGGGCTACAGCACTGTACGATTTGGTAGCCCTGCTAAGCGCAGCGCAAGCAGGGGGAATAGGGTTTTAGTCCGGCATCGCTTCGCGCGGGATAATCGCCCCGCGATATTGGATAACCGTGCTGGCGGTGAGATGTCCGCGTTTCGCCGCGGATTCCGCGTCGCCGCCGGTCAGGCGCACCGCCAGATAGCCGGCGCTGAACGAATCGCCCGCCGCCGTGGTATCCACTACTTTCTCTTTCGGCAGCTTCACCGCGGGCACCTCCAGCAGCGGCTGGCCGGCGATCGCCACCAGGCAGGAGTCGGCGCCGCGCTTCACCACCACCTCTTCAACGCCAGCGGCGTGGGTGCGGGCGATAACTTCGGCAACCGGTACCGCTCCCCACAGCGCATCTTCATCATCCAGCGTCAGAAAAGCGATGTCGGTACATTCCAACATTTGCTGGTACACCTGGCGAGTCTCTTGCTGGCTGGCCCACAGGCGCGGACGGTAGTTATTATCGAAAATCACTTTCCCGCCGTTGGCGCGGCATTCGCGCAGCAGGGTGAGCAACTTTTCCCGGCTGGCCGGGCTGAGGATGGCGAGGCTGATGCCGCTCAGATAGAGGTAATCAAAGGTAGCCAGCTCTTCGCAGATGGCGCCTGCGCGCTCGCTTTCGAGCCAGAATTTGGCCGCCGCTTCGTTGCGCCAGTAGTAGAAGGTGCGCTCGCCGGTCTCGTCCGTTTCAATGTAGTAAAGGCCAGGCAGCCGGTCAGCCATGCGCTGAATCAGATCGGTTTTTACCTGTTCGCCCTGCCAGGATTCCAGCATCTGCTGGCTGAAGGTGTCGGTGCCCAGCGCGGTCACGTAGTGCACGCTAAGGGTATCCGCGCTGGTCTGGCGCGCGATGTAGACGGATGTGTTTAAGGTATCGCCACCGAAACCGCGATTCACCGCCGCGTTTTTCTCTGACAGTTCAATCATGCATTCGCCAATCACGGCAATTTTCTTAGACATAGTGCTGACCTGAAATTGAATCGAAATTAACGGTAGTTTGCGCTGGGCACCCGGCATGGTCAATCATATTAAAACATCGTTCCATTATTTTTTGACCTGACGCGCAAAATGTGACGAAAAGCGCATTTGGCGGATGAATCCGCGCTCTTCAACTATAGTGAGGAGTGACGAGACGCAAAAGGAGCGGAGAGGGGATGACCAGAACCCGTAAAACGATTGCTATTATCTCGGGAACGATTGTGCTGTTAATCGTTCTTTTTTTCATCGTGTTGGCGACCTTTGACTGGAACCGGCTCAAGCCGACGATCAATCAGAAAGTTTCCGCCGAGCTCAATCGGCCATTCGCCATTCGCGGCGACCTGGGCGTAGTGTGGGAGCGACAGCCTGAGGAGCGCGGCTGGCGTAGCTGGATCCCGTGGCCGCATGTGCATGCCGAAGATATCGTGTTGGGTAACCCGCCCGACATTCCGCAAGTGACGATGGTACATCTGCCGCGCGTGGAAGCGACGCTGGCCCCGCTGGCGCTACTGAGCAAAACGGTCTACTTGCCGTGGATTAAGCTCGAACAGCCCGACGTCCGGCTGATAAGGCTGACGGAAAACAGCAATAACTGGACCTTTAAATTAGCTTCTGACCCGGCATCCGAAAAAGCCAACCCGCCATCGGCCTGGTCTTTCCGCCTTGATAATATTCTCTTCGATCGCGGCAACATCGGCATTGACGATAAGGTAACCCGCAGCAATATCGCGATCGTGGTCGATCCGCTTGGCAAAGCGCTGCCGTTTAGCGAAGTCACCGGTGCGGGCAACAAAGCGCAGGCGAAAAAAGCCGGCGATTATATCTTTGGCCTGTCGGTGAAGGGGCGCTACAAAGGCCAACCGCTGAGCGGCAGCGGCAAAATTGGCGGCATGCTGGCGCTGCGTAGCGATAGTACGCCGTTCCCGCTACAAGGCGATTTTCACTCTGGTAATACCCGGATAGCGTTTAGCGGCACGGTCAGCGATCCGCTTAATGTCGGCGGGCTCGATCTGCGGCTGAAATTCGCCGGCGACTCGTTGCGCGACCTCTACGACCTGACCGGCGTTCTGCTGCCGGAAACGCCGTCCTTTTCCACCGATGGCCGCCTGCGCGCCGACTTTAAACATAAAAACGGCATGCGTTTTGACTATCGCGATTTTAATGGCCGGATTGGCGACAGCGATATCCACGGTTCGTTGACCTATACCACCGGCAAACCGCGACCGAAGCTTACCGGCGATCTGGAGTCTAAACAGCTGCGTCTGGCGGACCTCGGCCCGCTGATTGGCGTTGATTCCGGCGGCGGGGCGAAGAAATCCTCATCACGTAAAGCGGGCGATGCCGTACAGCCAGCGGGAAAAGTCCTGCCGGCCGATCGCTTTGAGACGGATAAATGGCAGGTGATGGACGCCGATGTGCGCTTCAAGGGGCGGCGAATCGAACACGGCGGTACTCTGCCCATCAGCGACCTGGCGACCCACATTATTCTTGAACGCGGCGACCTGCGCCTGCAACCGGTGCGCTTTGGCCTGGCCAACGGTTCGATTGCCGGCAGCGTGCATCTGCAGAGCGATAAAAAACCGCTACAGGGCGAAGCCAATCTGCAGGCGCGGCGGCTTAAGCTCAAGGCGCTGATGCCCAACGTTGAAATGATGCAGAAAACGCTCGGTGAGATGAGCGGCGATGTACAACTGCGCGGCAGCGGTAATTCGGTGGCGGCGCTGCTTGGCAACAGCAACGGCAACCTTAAGCTGCTGATGAATGATGGTCTGATTAGCCGCAACCTGATGGAAATCCTCGGCTTAAACGTCGGTAACTTTATCATCGGGCAGATTTTTGGCGATGAGGAGGTTCGGGTGAACTGCGCGGCGGCCAATATCGATGTGGTCAACGGCGTGGCGCGACCGCAAATTTTCGCCTTCGATACCGAGAACGCGCTGATTAACATTACCGGCACCGCCAGCTTTGCCTCTGAACAGCTGGATCTAACCGTTGACCCGGAAAGTAAGGGCTTGCGGGTGATTACTCTGCGTTCTCCGCTGTACGTGCGCGGTACCTTTAAATCACCGGATGCCGGGGTGAAAGCCGGGCCGCTGATTGCCCGCGGCGCGGTGGCGGCAGCGTTAGCGACGCTGGTCACGCCGGCGGCCGCTTTACTGGCGCTGATCTCGCCGGCGGAAGGCGAGGCGAATCAGTGCCGGACGATTTTGTCGCAGATGAAAAAGTAAGGATGAGATGAGCGATGGCCCTGACGGCGACAGCGTCAGGGCCTGCAACTTACAGCGATTGATGGCGGGTTTCGTGGGTCAACAGCAAGGCGATAAGCGTCAGCGCCGCCATCGCCGCCAGATAGATACCGACAGCCGGCAGGCCGTAATTGCCCTGCAACCAGGCGGCAATATATGGTGCGACCGACGCGCCAAGGATCGACGACACGTTATAGGAGAAAGAGGCGCCGGTATAACGTACTTCCGTCGGGAACAGCTCCGGCAACAGCGCGCCCATCGGGCCGAAGGTCAGCCCCATCAGGCTAAGGCCCAGCAGCAGGAAGGCGAAGACCAGAATCGGGTTGCCGGAACCGAGCAGCGGTTTAAAGGCGAACAGCGCGAACAGAATAATCATCGTGGTGATGATAATCATACTTTTACGACGGCCAAAGGCATCCGCCAGCAGGCCCGCCACCGGTACCATCACCCCGAAACCAATGACCGCCATCATCAGCATCCACAGCACTTCGTTACGCGGCAAACCTAAACCAATCGGCGCGGCAGCGGTACTGAAGGTCATGGAGTAAACGGTCATGATATAGAACAGGGTATAGGTCGCCAGCATGATGAAGGTGCCGAGCACGGTCACGCGCACGTGCTTAGTCAGCAGCGTGCCAAGCGGAATTTTGACCTGTTTTTTTGCCGCCGCCACCTTGGCGAACACCGGGGTTTCATGCAGCGACACGCGAACATACAGACCGATAATGACCAGTACCGCAGAGAAGATGAACGGCACGCGCCAGCCCCATTCCATAAACTGCTGGTCGCTCAACAGCCACGACAGCAACAGGAAGGTGCCGTTGGCGAAGAAGAAGCCGATTGGCGCCCCCAGCTGTGGGAAGGAGCCATATAGCGCGCGTTTGCGCGGCGGAGCGTTTTCCGTCGCCAGCAGCGCCGCCCCGCCCCATTCGCCGCCAAGGCCGAGACCCTGACCAAAGCGCGCCAGCGCCAGCAGCATCGGCGCCAGAATACCAATGCTTTCATAGCCCGGCAGCAGGCCGATGACCACGGTGGAGATGCCCATGGTCAGCAGCGAAGCGACGAGTGTGACCTTACGGCCTACACGGTCGCCGAAGTGGCCGAATAGCGCTGAGCCAATCGGGCGCGCGACAAAGGCGATGGCGAACGTCGCCAGCGACTGTAGCGTCGCGGCGGCGGCATCACCCTGTGGGAAAAAGATATGGGGGAAGACGATAACCGCGGCGGTGGCGTAAATATAGAAGTCGAAGAACTCAATGGCGGTGCCGATGAGCGAGGCGACGACGACTTTATTACGCGAGTTAACCGGCGTGGCGTCTTGCGCGTTGTCGATAGTAGTGGCTGTGGCTTGCATAGATCTTTCTTATTTTTGAGCGAACGAAAAGCCATATAGCCACAGCAAAAGAGACATTTCAATCTGTAACAAAACTCGCTATCGCGCAAAAAACAGGCAAAAAGCGGATAATTTTCGCCCTGAGAAAATATCTTCTATGAAATGCTTCACATAATTAAAATATTAGAGAATAAAACCAGTTTTAGGTTAAATAAAAGTTACGCACTGGATTTATCTGCTGAAATGATAGGTCGGGCTGAATTTTGCGTCTTTATTCAGCCCGATAATGACTTTAATCGTGGGCTTTGCCCGGCATCCGCTTATCGTCTTTATACTCCGCGGTCGCAATCCACGCGGCGCAGAAGAGGGTCAGACGGGCGAAGAAGTAGAAGAAGGCCATTAGCCCGAGTACGGAACCAAAGGCGGCGCCGGATGGAGATTTCACCAGCGCCGGCAGCGTCCAGGTCATCACGATTTTAATAATCTCGAAGCCAATCGCCGCAATTAGCGTACCGCGGAACAGCGCTTTGCGGCGTGGACGGTGGCGCGGCAGTCGCCAGAAGATCCAGAAAAACAGTAGATAGTTCGCGAAGATGGAAATCGCCAGGCCAATCAGGCGCCATGCGGGTTTCAGCCATTCTATATAATCGAGATACAGCGCGGAGATGATCATCTGCTGTGCGGATCCGGCAACGGAGGTAATCGACAGCGTGATAACCAGCGCGACCAGCAGGCCAATCAGCGAGATCAGATCGCGGAAGTATTTTACCCAGATTTTTTCCTGATCCTGCGGCGTACGTTCCCACACGTCGCGCGACTGGGCGCGAATCGCTTCACGCAGGTTGCCCATCCAGTTAATACCGGAGTAGAGCGCGACCAACAGGCCGACCAGTCCGACGGCGGTACGCTGCTGTACGGCGGTGTTGATGGTGTTTTTAAGCGTTGCCGCCAGCGTCGGGTCGCTGACGTTTTGCAGAATTTTATCGAAGATGTCCTGCAGCAGGGTCGGATGCCAGGCCAGTACGAAACCAGCGGCAGCAAATGAGACCATCAGAATGGGGATCATCGACAAAAATGAGAAGTAGGTGATGGCTGCGCCAAACTGATTGCCAAGCCTGTCATTGAACCGCTCGGCGGCGCGCAGCAGGTGGGCTATTACCGGATTGCGCTGAACTTTGGCCGCCGTTCCGGTGACCGTTTTCAGCGCCTGGTTAGCTTTCTGCCCAACGGCGGAATCGTTGATGGCGGCGAGCGTACTTTTGTTTTTCTCCGGCTGCTGGCCCGTTTCCTGTGGCGGTTGGCGATCGTCGTTTTCCGGCGTCATAAGTGATTTCTTCCTTTCTTTACAGCGATATTCAGCCAAAAGTATACCTTAAACGACGCATCTTGCAGGTGCCCATCGGCCCGACGGGCGTTGACGACCCGCGCCGATTAATCGACATAACCTTTCATCAATCCGCCCAGCCACTCCATAAAGAGATGCACGCGGCGGGAGAGATTGCGCCGATGTGGATAGATAATCGACACCGGCATCGGTTCGGCGCGGTACTGCGGCAGGATCTCAACCAGCTCGCCGGTACGCAGCGGTTCACGTACGGCAATGCGCGGGACCTGAATAATGCCGAGCCCGGCCTGGCAGGCGGCCTGGTAGGTTTCGGTGCTATTGACGGTCAACACGCCGCCGGTTTTCACCCAGCGCACGGCGCCGTCGCTGACGACTTCAAAGCCTGACTGCCGCGCGCCGAAGTTGCTGGCGTAGTGGATCAAGGCATGATCCGCCAGATCGTCGAGGCTTTCCGGGTAGCCGAAGCGCGCCAGATAATGCGGACTGGCGCAGTTAATTTGCGTGAGTTTGCCGAGCGGGCGGGCGATGAGTCCCGAGTCTTTAAGCGTACCCACCCGGATCACGCAGTCGAAGCCTTCGCGCACCACATCGACCAGCCGGTCGCTACTGCTCAGTTCGATTTCAATGCCGGGATACTGTTGTAAAAACGCGGGAAGTTTCGGGATGACCAGTTTTTTGGCGACGCTGATCGGCATATCGACACGCAGGCGGCCGCTAATGCTTGACGGATCGCCCTGAAACATACCATCCAGTTCTTCGAGATTACTTAACAGGTCTTTGGCGCGTTCGTAATAGACCATGCCGTCCTGCGTCAACTGCACCCGGCGGGTGGTGCGGTGCAGCAGGCGAGCGCCGAGATGGCTCTCCAGCGCCTGGATCTGTCGCGATACGCTACCTTTGGGCAACCCAAGGGTATCGGCGGCGCGAGAGAAACTCTCCAGTTCCGCGACACGAATAAAGAGTTGCATTGCGTGAATTTTATCCATGCTTACTGCCTATTGTTGTTGATACTGAAACAGTAAAACGTAATTTAGCCCATTTATTGTTAATACGTCTGCTAATAAGCTCTTTATTCACACACACGTAATGACGAAGGGGTTTCTGATGACACAACGTATCGCTTTAGTAACCGGCGGCAGCCGCGGTCTGGGAAAAAAACGCGGCGCTGAAGCTGGCGGCGAAGGGAACCGATATTATTCTTACTTACCACAGCAACCAGCAGGCGGCGCGGGAAGTGGTGCGCGAAATTGAGCAAACAGGAGCGAAAGCGGCAGCATTGCCGCTGAACGTCGGCGATACCGCCAGTTTTGCAGGCTTTGTACAACAGCTGACGCAATGTCTGAAGGAGAAGTGGCAGCGCGACAGCTTCGATTATTTATTGAACAATGCCGGCATCGGGTTGACCGCGCCGTTTAGCGAGACCAGCGAAGGGCAGTTTGACGAGTTGATGAACATCCACTTTAAGGGACCGTTCTTCCTTACCCAGCAGCTGCTGCCTTTGCTTAAAGACGGTGGGCGCATTCTGAACGTCTCCAGCGGGCTGGCACGCTTTGCACTACCGGGCTATTCCGCTTATGCGGCGATGAAAGGTGCCATGGAGGTGTTAACCCGTTATCAGGCGAAGGAGCTCGGCGCTCGCGGAATATCGGTTAATATCATTGCCCCCGGCGCAATTGAAACCGACTTTGGCGGCGGCGCGGTGCGCGATAATGCCCCGCTTAACCAGCATATTGCCGCCCAGACGGCGCTAGGCCGCGTCGGCCTGCCGGATGATATCGGCGATGCTATCGCCGCCCTGTTGAGCGACGAGCTTGGCTGGATGAACGCCCAGCGCGTTGAGGTTTCCGGCGGCATGTTTTTATAATGATCACGCCCTGCGCATAATAGCGTAGGGCGCCTTCATATTGTGCTTTTTATTATTCCGTAACACTCTTTTGCATCATGCGTATCGCTGATTTTCAGCGACTCGATTACACTGGCAGAAATAATATTATTATCCTGTTATCTATCCGATTAATTAAGGAATTCCTCACATCAAATGTAATAAATATTATGAATGAGTAATCGTTCCGCGCTGGCGTGTAACTATTCATCATCATGATGTTTATATCATCTCCTCCATCGGTAAAATGGCTTAGGTCATACGGCGAGTTCTTATTTTTGTCGGCTGATATTACCCTTCACCCACTTTTAAAAGGGGTATTTTCGATGGAGAGCAGTCCATGCAAGTAATCATGTTTGACAGGCAGTCAATATTTATTCATGGAATGAAGGTCGGCTTACAACAACGTATTCCTGAAATTAATATTCATAGCACCTGTCAGGCAGAACAGCTGTGGCAACTGCTCACGGCTCATCCGCAGGCGCTCCTCATGCTTGATGGCGACCTGAATAGTGAATTTTGTTGCTGGTTGCTCCAGGAGAAGCAGCAGCGTTTTCCGCATGCCAAAGTATTATTAGTGGTTTCGGATGATAATAAAAGCTGGCTGCAACGGGCGCTGGCGTGGAACGTGCGCGCCATTGCCCAACGTGAGGATAGCGCCGATATGTTTGCCCAGATCATTAATAGCATCATGTTGGGCATGATGTGTCTGCCTGGCACCTGGTTAATGACTTCGGCGGATCGCGGGAAACACGCTGTACATTTAAGTCGTCGCCAGCAGGAAATTTTAAAACTGCTGGCGGAAGGCAGCTCTAATAAGGAAATTAGCCGTACGTTAAATATCAGCGCCGGGACCGTGAAAGCGCATCTTGAGTCGTTATATCGGCGGCTGGATGTGAAAAACAGGACCCAGGCGGCGATGGCGTTTAACAACGTCGGTGAAAACTAACTGGCCTGACAAAACCACTCGCACTCCTGCAGGCGGAAGGCGTTATCGCGGTCAATTTTCCGCCATATCGTCAGCGCCTGCGTCATCTTGTGGCCGTTAAGATAATGCAAAATAGCGTCCAGCTGCGGCTGGGCGCTGCCATCTAAAGTGAATACCAGCGCCAGCAGGGCATCGTACTGCGGCTGAGTCAGTTCCACGACCAACCTGCGCTGTAGAATCTGTTGGCACTGCAGCAGGTCTACCGTCAATAGCATCATCGCCAGTTCAGCGGTGATGGGCGTCTCTTTCTCATCTTCATCAATAGCGTGGCCATAGCCGACCCGCCATTGGCCAAACTGGTCCTGATATGGCAGTAGCGCCAGCCCTTGCGTTTGCTGAATAAATCGCAGTCCCGGCAGGCTTAACGTGGTGATAGTCATGGTCTTTTCCTCTATTGTTGGCGGCAGTGTAGAGGAAAAGCGGGGTCGCCCCCATTCGCCGGATGGCCCAGGGCCTTATTGGTAATCGTGGCGCATCAGGCCAAACAGCCAGTCATTGTGCCAACGGCCATGTAGCCAGTAGCTCTCGCGTAGCTCTCCTTCCTGTATAAATCCTGTTTTTAGCAGCAGCTGTTTTGAGGCCAGGTTTCCGGCGGTGACGCTGGCGGTAAGACGACGAATGCCGCCTGTAGAAAATGCGTAATCACATAGCGCGCGCAGGGATTCATATCCGTAGCCTAGCCCCTGCGCCTGTGGGGCGAAGAGAAAGCCCACTTCGGCGATATCATCATCGTGATGGCAATAGCCGGTCAGGCCAAGGGGCGTATGGCTTTGCCGATCGCGAACCACCAGGCATAGCCAGTGCGAGGACTTAGGCGACCAGAGCGGCAGGCGTGCATCAAACGCGGCGCGGATATCGGCGATGGGCCGGTTATCCGCGACATAGAGCATCACCTGCGGATCCTGTTGCAGGCTGAGAAAAAAAGACCAGTCGTCAAGCTGCAGCGGCGAGCAGCGCAGCCGCGGCGTAAGCAGTTCGGGCATGTTGTCGGCTCTGGCAAAGGGAAAATAAAACCTTAGCAGCACAGCCTGCCGACGGAAAGCGCCTCATGAAGACCTCGGCTCGCCGTACAGGCTGATGAGTCGCCGCACCACGCCGTTGGTCCAGCCGAAGCCATCCTGCAGCGGATATTCCCCGCCGCCGCCCTCATGGGGGACGCCGCTGGCGATATGATATTTCTCAATCAGCTTGTGGTGTTTGAGATAAAATTGATTCACCGTCTGCAGCCAGCTCTGGGCGATTTCATCGCCAAGCGGGTCGTGGCCGTACATTTTGAATCCCTGTACCGCCATCCACTGCAGCGGCGCCCAGCCGTTGGGTTTATCCCACTGTTCGCCGCTTTCATATTCCGTCGCCATGATGCCGCCAGGGGTGAGCAGACGTGCACGTACGGCATCCGCCAGCCGTTCGGCCTGGGCGTGGGTCGCCATCCCGACATACAGCGTGACGATGCTGGCGGCGGAGAACAAGGCCAACTGCTCACGGCGCCAATCGTAATCGCGAAAACAGCCGCACTCTTCATCCCACAGGTAGCGGGTAACCGCCTCCCGGCGCGCGTTGGCTTTACGGCGAAATTCGGCTTCAGCCTCGCGATCGCCCTTCAGGCCAGAAAGATTGGCGATAGTATTTTCCAGCTTAAACAGAAAAGCATTGAGGTCGATGGGAATAAACTGGGTGGTGCGGATACTCGCCAGCCTGGTGATATCGCGCAGCCAGCGGCTGGAGTAGTCCCAGCCGGAAGCCGCGCCGGCGCGCAGGTCACGATAGACCTCGTTTGGCGGCCGGCCGGAATGCTTCGCCGTTTCGACATCTTCTCGCCAGGATTCATCGCGCGGCGTATCACGGTCGTCCCAGTAGCGGTTAAGCAGTGAACCATCAGGCATACGCACCACGTGACGGTAGGCCTGGTTAGGGATCAGCGATTCCGCGCCGTCCATCCAGAAGGCGTGCTCTAATTTGAGATGGTCGAGATAGCGGCGCGCGCCGCGAACGCCATCTTCCTCAAACAGCTCCACCATCAGGGCGAATACCGGCGGCTGGGAGCGACTGAGATAGTAGGTGCGGTTGCCGTTGGGAATGTGACCGTAGGTTTCAATCATCCAGGCGAAGTTGTCGGCCATACATTTGAGCAAATCTTCACGGCCGCTTTCCGCCAGACCCAGCATGGTGAAGTAGGAATCCCAGTAGTAGGTCTCGCTAAAACGCCCGCCGGGGACGATGTACGACTGCGGTAGCGCCAGCAGCGATGACCACGGAATATGATCCTGCGGTTCACGGGTGAGCACCGGCCACAGCTTATCAATATGCTCTTTTAGCGTCAGTTTCGGGTCAGAGGTGTAATCATCGGCATGGCTATCCGGTAGCCAGAAGTTGTCTTCCACAAACTGACGCAAATCGAACTCCGGCGTACGCTTAACCCGCCGGTAGTGCATCAGGATATCCAGTGGATCGTGTTTTGGCGCGCAGTCGGGAAAGGTTTTGCTATCAAGAAAAATGCGCGACTTTTGTACGTTAGTAAACAACTCGAGATAGCGGTCGGCGGGGGTCAGGGCGTCAGACGCCGGTAGCCCTTCGATGATCTCCGGCTCCGGTTCGGCGTCGAACATTTCATCCAGTTTTAACTCATACGGATCGGCTTCGTAGCACGGATCGTTTTCGATCCTCAACTCGTCGTCATCAACGTTGCGTAGTTTCTGGCTGAACATAGCGATACAGGCCTCCGGATAGCGTGAGTTTAGGGGCCGGGCATGCCCGGGCTCTCTAATAAGCGTAGACACTCGCTTCGGTCTGCGGAAGATAAACTGTGCGTCAGGTCACGCTTTTCAGTGCATAAAAATGGCAGGTATGACGAGCAGGTCTTTGAAATTAAAGGGTGAACATTTACCGTTGTCGTGGATGCGCGAAAACGAAATTCGGAGCATTCATTATGCAACAAAATTTGAACCGCCCCGGGTAAACGCAGGCGGTTGGCTCGTTTACTCCCAGGCGGCTTCCAGCATCTCCAGCAGTTGCTCTGACTCCAGCGTGACCGGATTGGCTTTCATCGACGATGAACTACTGGCCGCCAGCGCGGCGGGTTCCAGCGCTTCGCGCGGTACGCCGAGGTCGCGTAAATTGCCGAGCCCTGAGCGCTGGCTCCATTCGCGCAGGCTTTGCCAGGCGTCATCCGGCGAGACGCCAAGTCCGGCGGCGATCCACTGGCGCACGTCGAGGAAACGCTGGCGCAGCGCCGGATTGGTTACCTGCGACTCATTGAGTTCCAGCCCAAAAGGCAGCAGGCAGCCGCAGAGCGCGCCGTGGGAGGCATCGCTTAGCCCGCCAAGCGGCCCCGCAAGACCGTGAACCACACCCAGGCCGGCATTGGCGAGCGCCAGCCCGCCGCACAGGCTGACCCATGCCAGCTCGTCGCGGCTGTCGGCACACTCTTTTTCCATCAGCGTTTTTAACGCGGCGATGCCGCGGGGGATCGCCTCCCGGCACAGGGCATCGGTGAAGGGCGTCGCCCGGGTGCACAGCCAGGGTTCGATAACCTGAGTTAAGGCATCAAGGCCGGAGCCGAGGGTGACGGCGCGGGGGGCGTTATCCGTTAACGCCGGATCGACAATCGCCAGTTGCGGCAGCATGCGATCGTCGCGCAGGCTGACTTTGCGCTGCTGCTGGGGGACGTTGATGACCGCGTTTTTAGTAACCTCCGCGCCGGTGCCGGACGTTGTGGGAATAGCGACAAACGGTAGCGGGCTGGCTTCCAGTATTCTCCCCGTTCCGACGACTTCCAGATAGTCGATGGCAGGCCCGCTTGCCGGGACCAGCGCGGCAATGGCTTTACCGGCATCAATGACCGCGCCGCCGCCGAGGCTGACCACCGCGCCGACGCCGCGCTCGCGCGCCAGCCGTACGCCGCGTTCAATATCGTCCAGCGTGGGTTCATTGGCGATAGCAAAAGTGCTGACCTGAAGATGCAATGCGGTCAGTTCGTTCAGTAAAAATTGGGCGCGATTTTTGGTCGCGCCGTGAACCAGCAGCACCGGGGCATCATATTGCGCCAGCCACGGCGCGGCGCTGCGGGCCTGCCCGCGGCCAAAGCGGATATTGCCGGGCGTTAAAATGTTGAAGGGAGTGACCATGTGTAAGGGTACCTGTAGTGGATAATTATTCTGCAATCCACTATACACATTATCCGGCAAGCTTCATGTCTGCCATATTACGAAAAAGGGTTGCGGACGATGATAAGAATCTTGGGTAAACGCTCGTCTATTAACGTGCGTAAAGTCCTCTGGACCTGCGAAGAGGCGGGTATCGAGTATCAGCAGGAAGATTATGGCAGCGGCTATAGCCCGCTTGATACGCCGGAATTTTTGGCGCTGAATCCAAATGCGTTAGTGCCGGTGCTGGTGGATGACGATTTTGTCCTTTGGGAGTCGAACAGCATCTGCCGCTATCTGGCGCGTAAGGTCGGACGTGACGATTTGCTGCCCTCTGAGTTACGTGCCGCGGCGCAGGTAGAACACTGGATGGACTGGCAGGCGACGGAGTTTAACAGCGCGTGGCGCTACGCGTTCACGGGGCTGGTGCGTAAAGATCCGCGTTTTCAGGATCCGGCGGCAATTAAAGAGAGTATTGCCGCGTGGACGCGCTGCGTACAGATTGTCGACAATCAGCTACAGCGCACCGGCGCGTGGCTGACCGGCGAGACGTTTACGCTGGCGGATATCGTGCTGGGGCTTTCGGTTCATCGCTGGAAAATGACGCCGTTCGCCCATCCGGAGATGGCAAACGTCGAACGCTGGTATATGGCCCTTAACCAGCGCCCGGCATTTATACGCCACGGCAATAACGGTGTGGCGTAGCCGCTGATTTAGCGTTGCGGGCGGGTACTGCCCCTGACGATAAGCTTCCCTTGCAGGACATGCTGAACGGCGCTGGTTTCAGCCGCGCCTAGCTGCGTTTTCAGCACGGCGATGGCGGTATCCACCATTTCCGATAGCGGCTGGACCCAGGTGGTTAAATTTATCAGCGGCCAGCTGGCCATGGCGATATCATCGAACCCGACGATGGAGATATCTTCGCCCGCCTTCATGCCCATTTCGCCGACAACCACATTGAGGGCGGCGATGGCCATCATATCGTTGGCGCAAAATAGCGCGTCCGGCGGCGTTGGTAGCGCCATCAGCCTGCGGGTGGCGTTCATCGCTTCTTCTATCGACCACATTCCGCTATCGCGCAGCATCGGGCGGGCGCCGTGGGCCTCCAGACGCTGTCGAAAGCCTGTCTCACGGTCGCGGCTGGTAGAGGAGGTATCTCTACCGGCAACAAATGCCAGCTGCTGATGGCCGAGATCCAGCAGGAAATCGGCAATCGCGGCGCCGCCAGCCAGGTTATCGCTGGTGACGCTGGAAACCGACCGGCTGTCGTTTTTGCGGTTGAGCAGCAGCACCGGCAGGCCGAGCTGCTGGCATTCATGAGCAAAGTGTGAAGAAAGGCTGCTGGACACCAGCACTAGCGCTTCAACACGATGACGCAGAATCTCTTCCATGATGGGGGTAGTGTCATCATCGCGGTACATCGAAAACAACAGTACCCGGTATCCCATCAGGTTCAACGCCTGTGACAGTTCATCCAGAACCGCGGCGTAGAAGGGATTCACCAACCCCGGAACGACAACACCAATAAGCGTTGAGCGGCGGGTGATCAGCGACTGGGCGATAAAGCTCGGACGATAGCCCAGCTCGGCGGCGATCTTACGCACCTTTTCTTTGGTGGCTGGCGAAATTTTCGCTCCTTCGGTAAAGGCGCGGGATACCGCAGATTGCGAGACGCCAGCCGCTTTCGCGACATCGTAACTGGTGACTGCTCGTTTGTTTTGACCTGCCATTCCGTTGCCTCTCCTGACCCATGCCCCGCCATTATGCGTGAATCTTCCCCCCTGTCACTAATTTTGCGATCTCCGTTGCATTCGAATGCATTGCTGCTTCACATAACATTTTATTCACGCCAGGATGCAAGTGAATTCGAATGCATTAGCATTTCATTAACATCATAGTGAGGCAAGTTATGGCTATCTGGCTCAAGCGCGGTGCGGAATCTGAAGCAGTGAAATCTCACGACCGTACGGTTCGTGAAGCGGTAGAGAAAATCCTGGCGGATATTGAAGCGCGCGGTGACGCAGCGGTGCGCGAGCTGTCGATTAAGTTCGATAAGCTCGATCGCGCAAACTTCCGCCTGTCGCAGCAGGAAATCGATGACTGCTATGCTCAGCTGTCGGATCGCGATATTGCTGATATCCGCTTTGCGCAGGAGCAGGTGCGTAACTTCGCTCAGCACCAGCGCGACAGCCTGAAAGATATCGAGGTTGAAACGCTGCCGGGCGTCATTCTGGGACACAAAAATATTCCGGTCAGCGCGGCGGGTTGCTACGTGCCGGGCGGGAAATACCCGCTGCTGGCGTCGGCGCATATGTCGATTATCACCGCGAAAGTCGCAGGTGTGCCGCGCATTGTCACCTGTGCGCCGCCGTTTAACGGTAAACCGGCGCCGGCGATTGTGGTGGCGCAGCATATGGCGGGGGCCGACGAAATCTACTGCCTGGGGGGTATTCAGGCCGTGGCGGCGATGGCCGTCGGTACCGAGAGCATCGCACCGGTTGATATGCTGGTGGGGCCGGGCAACGCCTTTGTCGCTGAAGCCAAACGTCAGCTGTTTGGCCGCGTCGGTATCGATCTGTTCGCCGGGCCGACGGAGACCCTGGTCATTGCCGATGAAAGCGTGGATGGTGAAATCTGCGCCACTGACCTGTTAGGTCAGGCTGAGCATGGTCCTGATTCCCCGGCGATTTTGTTGACGACCTCGGAAACGCTGGCGCGCGAAACGCTGGCGGAAATCGATCGTCTGCTGGCGGTGCTGCCCACCGCGGAAATCGCGCGCCAGTCGTGGGCGAAGTTTGGCGAAATCATTGTGGCTGAAGACCGGGAAGAAATGCTGAAAATCGCCAATGAGCTGGCGTTCGAACATGTGCAGGTAATGACCCGCGACCCGGACTGGTTCCTCGAAAATATGCAGAACTTTGGCGCATTGTTCCTGGGACCTCGTACTAACGTGGCCTACGGCGATAAAGTCATCGGCACCAACCATACCCTGCCGACGCGTAAAGCCGCGCGTTATACCGGGGGGCTGTGGGTTGGGAAGTTCATCAAAACCTGCACCTATCAAAAGGTTCTTACCGATAGCGCCTCCGCGCAGATCGGCGAGTACTGTTCGCGTCTGTGCGCCCTCGAAGGTTTCTCCGGCCATGGTGAACAGGCCAACGTCCGCGTGCGCCGCTACGGCAATAAAGACGTTCCTTACGCTGGGATTCCTGAATAACCCGTAAGGTCTGAAACGGGAAGCGGGATACGCTCCCCAACTTAACATCGGCCGCCCGATAACAAGGAAATAAGCGGCGGCCATGCTGACGGATAACCCTATGGACGTATTGATTGCCTTACTGGCGTTAGGATTGCTGATGCTCGCCGCCTATCGCGGCTATAGCGTGATCCTTTTTGCCCCTTTGGTTGCGCTCGGCGCCGTATTACTCAACCAGCCAGCCGCCGTTGCCCCGGTATTCAGCGATATTTTCATGGATAAGCTGGTCGGGTTCGTAAAACTCTATTTCCCGGTATTTTTACTGGGCGCGGTCTTCGGGAAATTAATTGAGTTTTCCGGATTCTCCCGGTCAATCGTGAGTGCTGTTACCCGGCTGATGGGGCAAAACAAGGCGATGCCGGTGATTATTCTGGTCTGCGCGTTGTTAACCTATGGCGGGGTTTCGCTATTCGTGGTGGTATTTGCGGTCTATCCCTTCGCCGCTGAGATGTTCCGCCAGAGCCAAATTCCGAAACGGCTAATGCCTGCGACTATCGCGCTGGGTGCCTTCACTTTTACGATGGATGCGCTACCGGGTTCGCCACAGATTCAGAATATTATTCCGACTACTTTTTACGGTACGACCTCCTGGGCAGCGCCCTGGCTTGGGGTACTGGGTTCCGCATTTGTGGCTATTGGCGGCTGGTTATATCTGGAGGCGATGCGCCGTAAAGCGCAGCGCAGGGGAGAAGGTTATGGAAGCGAGTTGGTAAATGAACCTGAAACCCCGGCAGACCTTAACTTGCCGCACCCGGTGATCGCGCTGCTGCCGTTGATTATCGTCGGCGTCGCCAACCTGCTGTTTACCTGGCTTATCCCTCAGGCGTACGGTAGCCATTTCCTGATTGACCTGCCGGGACTGAAAGCGCCGATGGAAAGCGACGTGAAGAAGATGGTGGCGATTTGGGCGGTGATGGCGGCGTTATTGTGCGGAATTATCACTATCTTCTTGTTTGCCGGGCGTAGCCTGAAGGGTAAGCTGGCCGACGGTAGCAAAGTCGCCGTTGGCGGCGCGATGCTGGCGGCGTTGAATACTGCATCAGAGTATGGTTTTGGCGGGGTGATTGCCGCGCTGCCGGGCTTTGTTCAGGTGGCCGATGCGCTAAAAGCGATCCCAAACCCTTTACTCAATCAGGCGATTACGATCAATATTTTGTCCGGGATCACCGGTTCATCCTCCGGTGGAATGAGTATTGCCCTGGCGGCGATGGCGGATCGCTTTGTGGAGTCGGCCCATGCTGCGGGGATCCCGCTGGAAGTGATGCACCGTGTGGCGTCGATGGCGGCGGGCGGCATGGATACATTGCCGCACAATGGGGCGATTATCACTTTGCTGGCGGTGACCGGACTGACGCATCGCCAGGCCTATAAACCGATTCTCGGCATCACGTTGTTTAAAATCCTCGGTGCCTTTTTCATTATCGGCGTTTACTACGCCACCGGACTGGTATAAAGCCCGGGCCGTCGGCTATCTGTGCCGACGGCCTTATTTATTTTTCAGCGTATTCGCTTTGCGCCGGCGGGGTAATGCCGCTACGATCCGCGTCTATTTTTTATCTCATCCCAAAAACGCGCGGCAGGTAGGTGGAGTTTGAACAGGCGGTTAGGCCTTGTGCTATTGGCATTACTGTTGGTTTCAGGCTGCGCCGGCACGCTGTCGCAAATGAGCCCTCCCAGCAATGAAACCAGCCAGGTGGGGCATAACGGGCAGCGGCTTTCCGTCGATACTTTCGTCAGCCAATACATGCGCGAGAAGCAGGTCAGCGGCGTGGTGGTGGCGATTATTCATCACAACGGCCCGGCGGAGTTTCACTGCTTCGGCGTGACGGATGATAAGCAGCGCTACCCGATAACTCCGCAAACGCTTTTTGCCCTCGGTTCGTTAAGTAAAGGTGTTACCGCTGAAGTGGTGACGATGCTGGTCAACGAGGGGCGTTTGCACTGGAACGATACGCTGCAAACCCTGCTGCCGCCGGGGACCGTGCTCAGCGACGACGCCCGCAAGATAACCTTGCTGCAACTGGTCACCCATACCTCCGGGCTGCCGCGTCAGCCGATGAACATGCTGTCGCTTGAGCATCTGTTGGCCTATCTCAACGACGGTGAGAATTTCTATCATGAGCTCGACGCCGACGGGGTGCTGAGCTATCTGAGCAACTTCAATGCGCCGCTGGAGCGCGAGCCGAGTTACTCCAACCTGGGCTTTGCGATACTTGGGTATCTTCTCAAATACCAAACCGGCGAATCGATTGAGACGCTGGCGTCACGGATGATCTTCCGGCCATTGGCGATGGGGAATACCAGCTTCCTGCCGCAAACGCTGCATGAATATCCGTGGCGGGCGCTGGGACACGCAGGCGATCAGCCGAAGTTTAAACCGCGCGGCGCGCTGACGCCGGACTGGCAGTTCACGAATAATATGGTTGGCGCGGCGAGTCTGTACAGCGACGCCGGCGATCTGATTAACTATGCCCGCGCTCACTTCGCCCCCACGGGGCAGGCGGCACTGGATCGGGCGTTTAAAGACGTTAGCGTTGATTATTATCCGCGGCGGGTCGAAGCGGCGAACATTGCCTGGGTGACCGACACATTTGGTCGGCAGCGATTAACTTATCAGGTGGGATACATCGGCGGCTATTCGAGCTATATCGGCTTCGATAAAGCGAATCAGAATGCGGTGGTGGTGCTGCAAAACAGCTTTAACTGGAGTAACTACATCGGCCATCAGATCCTACGTAATCTGGTGACGGAGTCAAAATGAAGCCCCGTCCTGAGACGGGGCTGCACGGATTAACGCATGGTGACGAACTCTTCCGCTGCGGTCGGGTGAATGGCGACGGTATTGTCGAAGTCTTTTTTGGTTGCGCCCATCTTCAGCGCCACCGCAAAGCCCTGCAGCATTTCATCCATTCCGAAGCCGATACCGTGAATACCGACAATCTTCTCTTCCGGGCCGACGCAGACCAGCTTCATGCGGCACGGCTGGCGGTGAGAGGTCACGGCGGTATACATTGCGGTGAAGGACGATTTGTACACTTTCACGGCGTCATCGCCGTACTGCTCGCGCGCCTGCGGCTCGGTTAAGCCGACGGTGCCGATTGGCGGGTGGCTGAAGACCACGGTCGGGATATTGCTGTAGTCGAGGTGCTCTTCCGGCTTGTTGTTAAACAGGCGTTCGGACAGACGACGGCCTGCGGCCACGGCGACCGGCGTCAGCTCGACGGCGCCGGTATTATCGCCCACCGCGTAGATGCCCGGCACGTTGGTGTTCTGGAACTTATCAACGATGATGTAGCCTTTATCGTTGGATTTTTAACGCCCGTTACCGCCAGGTTGAAGTTATCGGTCGCCGGTTCGCGGCCAATCGCCCAAATCAG
>OKVS01000231.1_pt1 | contig 24706 bp, 17 predicted proteins | sample 1606911 | NCBI WGS metagenome assembly OKVS01 (sample SAMN03281016, study PRJEB24777) | human gut metagenome | isolation source: fecal sample PR161 from 1 month old female Malay infant, caesarean... | reverse complement strand
GGGAAAATATGACACGTCCATTAACCCAACAGCAGCATGATGCGCTGGTGATGATGATATTCAGTTTCGGAGAGATAACGTCGCTCCCAAACGCGCTTTTTCAGGCCGTCGCCCGGGTATAATACATGGCTGCCTGCGTTCTGTTTTTCACGTCCAGCCGCCGGAAAAGCGCCTCGAGGTGCGCTTTTACCGTGGCCGCACTGATGTTCAGATTGCGGCCAATCTCTTTATTCGACTCCCCCGCCGCCAGCAATTTCAAGACTTCGCGCTGGCGCTCGCTCAAGGATAATAATGCCTGAGGCGACGTCGGCTCTCTGACCCACTCTCCGGGAAAACAGACCATCCCTCTGGATACCGAATCCAGTACGGCGGCAAACCGTTCGGGATTGGCGTTTCGGGGAACAATGGCCATGACGTTTCGCTGCCGTAGCTGCTCAGCACATTTGGCCTCTTTTTCGCCAAAATCAAAATCACACGTATCGCCGGAAAGCGATGCAGGATCGCTTCCAGCAAAGTGCTCCCTTCGTCCTGAATTAAATTCCCATCAATCATGACGATAGCCGACGGTGAAGCAGAAATCTGAGTCCATAAATCTTCTGCCTGACAGGTCCCAGTTATATTTATTTCCGGAATCAACCTCTGAAGACTGTGTATCGCTCCGTGAATAAAGAGTGACTGCCTGTCAAACATGATTACTCGCATCGTTTTTTCCCCTCTGAGAATAGCGAAGGGGGATTCTACAGAGGCATTATTTAAGAAAAAGCTCAACGAATGGATACGTTACAAATCCCCGGTGTTCTTTATATCTGTCAGTATTTAGACACATTTATCTTAAGGATTTACTCAAGCGCATACCTCACAGGAACATGCCGCCTGAGACTTCAATACGTTGCGCAGTCATCCAGCCCAGTTTGTCGCTGAGCAGTGCCGCAATGGCATCGCCAATATCGTCCGGCAGCCCCACCCGTCCCAGCGCCGTCTGGGATGCCAGCATTTGGTTCAGTTCCGCGTTGTCGCGCACGCGTCCGCCGCCAAAGTCGGTTTCGATCGCACCGGGCGCAATGATATTGACGGAGATGCCGCGCGCCCCCAGCTCTTTCGCCTGATAACGCGTCAGCACTTCCATCGCCCCCTTCATCGCCGCGTAGGTTCCCGAGCCCGGCTGGGTAAAACGGGCCAGTCCGCTGGAGACGTTAAGGATCCGTCCGCCGTCGTTAAGCAACGGCAGCAGGCGCTGGGTCAGGAAGAAAGGTCCTTTGAAATGAATGTTCAGCGCCTCATCAAACTGGGCTTCCGTCGTGTCGGTGTAGGGCGCATATAAACCCGTTCCGGCATTGTTCAATAAATAGTCAAAGGTTTCACGCTGCCAGACGGTTCGGAGGGTTTCCTGAAGCTGTTGGGCAAAATGATCAAAACTTGTGACTTCTCCGACGTTAAGCTGTATTGCCGCGCGTTAACGCCTTTTTGCTGAATTTCATGCACAACCGCCAGCGCTTCCTGCTGGCTACGATTGTAGGTCAGGATAATTCCCGTGCCGTCTGCAGCCAGCTTTAACGCAGCGTTTTTACCTAAGCCGCGGCTACCACCCGTCACTAATGCGATACGTTCAGTCATCATAAACCTCGTTTTGGCTGTTATGGAGATTGAGAAAGAGCTTATTAGGTGATAGAAGATCAATAAAGATGGGTAATAACGCTTCACTGTTTCAGTGCAAACAACAATGAGCTTCATCTATGGATAAAATTCACGCAATGCAGCTGTTTGTTCGCGTCGCGGAACTGGAGAGTTTTTCCCGCGCAGCAGAGACATTAACGCTGCCGAAAGGCAGCGTTTCCCGGCAAATTCAGGCACTGGAAAACCGGCTTGGCACCCAGCTACTGCACCGTACCACGCGCCGCGTCAGCCTGACGCAGGACGGCATGGTCTATTACGAACGGGCAAAAGATCTGCTGGCGAACCTGGATGAGCTGGACGGTATGTTTCAGCACGATCCCTCCAGCATCAGCGGAAGGCTGCGCGTGGATATGCCCGTTGGCGTTGCTCGAAATGTCGTCATCCCCAAACTGCCTGCGTTTTTGCAGCAGTATCCGGGTATTGAACTGGAGCTCAGCAGCAGCGATCGTCTGGTGGATGTGGTCCGGGAAGGGTTTGATTGCGTCGTCCGCGTGGGTTCCCTGAAGGACTCAGGGCTGATAGCCCGTCCGCTGGGCAAGCTGTCGGTGATCAACTGCGCCAGCCCGGATTATCTGGCGCGTTTTGGCTACCCTGACACGCTGGACGATTTAGGCTCGCACGCCGTGATTCATTATGCCGCGATGCTGGGAAGCCGCCCTCAGGGCTTTGAATTTTATAACGGTAGCACGACGCAGTGGATAAAAACGGGCGGGGTGCTAACCGTCAACAGCACGGAAACTTACCAGGCCGCCTGCCTTGCCGGGCTGGGGATCATTCAGGCCCCGCGCGTTGGGGTGCGTGACCTGCTGCGCGCAAAGAAACTGATTGAGATCCTCCCGCAGTATCGCGCGGAACCGATGCCTGTCTCCCTGATTTACCCCCACCGGCGCAACCTCTCTCGCCGGGTTCACCTGTTTATGGAGTGGCTAACCGAACTCACAAAAGCTTACGTGGACTAGTCGCAAGCTATAATTCAATAACATCCAGCCAAACGAAAAAGGAAAAGACGCGTGACGCCGGAAAATAACCCGCAACGACCCACCCAACATTTAGATTATGAACCCATCAAGAAGATGGAAACCGAGCCGGAAGAGGCTAAAGCCCCTGGTACCGCCAGCAAGGCGCTGGGCACCGTCACCAGCCTGGCGGAGAGAATTCAGCAGTTTCCCATGGTTGCGCATCTAATACGTGCGACCGAGCGCTTTAATGACCGCATGGGGAACCAGTTCGGTGCCGCGATCACCTATTTTTCGTTCCTGTCGATGATCCCCATCCTGATGGTGTCGTTTGCAGCGGCCGGTTTTGTGCTCGCGTCGCACCCAACGCTGCTGCAGGATATTTTCAATAAGATCCTGAATAACGTCAGTGACCCAACCCTCGCCACCACGCTGAAAAGCACGATTAACACCGCCGTTCAGCAGCGCACCACCGTCGGGATCGTCGGTTTGCTCATCGCCCTTTACTCCGGCGTTAACTGGATGGGCAACCTCCGCGAAGCTATTCGCGCCCAGTCGCGCGAGGTGTGGGAGCGTAAACCGCAGGATCAGGAGAAAATTTGGGTTAAATATTTCCGCGACTTTATTTCGCTGATTGGCCTGCTTATCGCGCTAGTCGTCACGCTCTCCATTACCTCCGTGGCGGGCTCCGCGCAGCAGATGATTATTTCTGCGCTCTATCTTGATTACATCGAATGGCTGAAGCCCGCCTGGCGCGGCATCGGACTGGCGATTTCCATCTTCGCCAACTACCTGCTGTTCTTCTGGATTTTCTGGCGCTTGCCTCGGCATCGTCCGCGTAAGAAGGCGCTGCTCCGCGGCACATTGATTGCGGCGATCGGCTTTGAAGTGATTAAAATCGTGATGACTTACACGCTACCGTCACTGGTGAAATCCCCGTCCGGCGCGGCATTTGGCTCGGTGCTGGGGCTGATGGCGTTCTTCTACTTCTTCGCGCGTTTAACCCTGTTCTGCGCGGCGTGGATTGCCACCGCCGAGTACAAAGGCGACACGCGAATGCCCGGAAAAACACACCGTTAATTCCGCTCTCGGGCTGATATTTCAGCCCGACTCATCATTTCAGCATATAAATCCAGTCCGTAACTTTTATTTAACCGAAAACCAGTTTTATCCACCAATATTTAAAAAACGTGAAGCATTTCATGGAAGCATTTTGGCTGGCCTGAACATTATCCGCTTTTTGTTGATTTTATAATCAGGAAGCTATTTTGTTACAGATTGAAATGTCGCTTTTGCTGTGCGTAATATGGCCTTTCGTTCGACAAAAAATAAGAAAATATTATGCAATCAACAGCCACAACACTCGACTCTGGTGCGGAAAACGTCCCGGTAAACTCGCGCAATAAAGTTGTCGTCGCATCGCTGATTGGCACCGCCATTGAGTTCTTCGACTTTTACATTTACGCCACCGCAGCGGTTATCGTTTTCCCGCATATTTTCTTCCCGCAGGGAGACCCGACGGCGGCGACGCTACAGTCTCTGGCGACCTTTGCTATCGCGTTTGTGGCGCGTCCGATTGGCTCCGCGCTGTTTGGACACTTCGGCGATCGTATTGGGCGTAAAGTCACCCTGGTGGCCTCGCTGCTGACAATGGGCATCTCCACCGTGGCGATCGGCCTGCTGCCGACCTACGAAACCATCGGCATTCTGGCGCCGGTCCTGCTGGCGCTGGCGCGTTTTGGTCAGGGTCTGGGGCTGGGCGGTGAATGGGGTGGCGCGGCGCTGCTGGCGACCGAGAACGCCCCGCCGCGTAAACGCGCGCTGTACGGTTCATTCCCGCAGCTTGGCGCGCCGATTGGCTTCTTCTTTGCCAACGGGACCTTCCTGCTGCTCTCCTGGCTGCTGACGGACGAACAGTTCATGAGCTGGGGCTGGCGAATCCCGTTTGTCTTCTCGGCCGTGCTGGTGCTGATTGGCCTGTATGTGCGTGTTTCCCTGCATGAGACGCCGGTGTTCGCAAAAGTAGCCGCGGCGAAAAAAACAGGTAAAAGTGCCGCTGGGCACCCTGCTGACAAAACACGTGCGCGTGACCGTGCTGGGCACGTTTATCATGCTGGCGACCTACACGCTGTTCTACATCATGACGGTGTATTCCATGACCTACAGTACCGCTGCCGCACCGGTTGGGCTGGGCCTGCCGCGTAACGAAGTGCTGTGGATGCTGATGATGGCGGTGATTGGGTTTGGCGTGATGGTACCGATTGCCGGCCTGCTGGCGGATAAGTTTGGTCGTCGTGCGAGCATGATTACGATCACCACGCTGATCATTCTGTTTGCTCTGTTCGTCTTCCCGCCGCTGCTGAGTTCAGGTAGCCCGGCGCTGGTGATGGCGTACCTGCTGATTGGCCTGAGCCTGATGGGGCTGACCTTCGGCCCGATGGGCGCGCTGCTGCCGGAGCTGTTCCCGACGGAAGTGCGTTATACCGGCGCGTCGTTCTCCTATAACGTCTCGTCTATTCTGGGCGCGTCCGTGGCACCGTATATCGCCACCTGGCTGCAGGCAAATTATGGTCTGTTCTACGTGGGCGTTTATCTGGCGGCCATGGCGGCGCTGACGTTGATTGCGCTGCTGCTGACGCATGAGACTAAGCATCAGGCGCTGTAATTCATTGCGGCCTGATGCCCTCACCCCGGCCCTCTCCCACAGGGAGAGGGAGAAAGGCGTTACTTCTTCATCTGCGACAAAATCGTCCGGCATTGATTCGCCTCGCCTTCTGACGGCGAAATCAACGCCAGCAGCGCGGCGGCCGGGGTGACCAACGTCGCGAGGGCTGCGGCCACCGCGCCACGCGCAATCAGCGGCCCGGGCTTGACGCCCGCCTGCGGATTTTTGAAGGTCCCACGCACGTAAAGCGGCGAGCGCAGGGTAATAATACGAATCCCCTTACTTTCCGGATCGATGGTCAAATCCAGCTGCTCGGAGGCCATGCTGGCGGTACCGGTCACGTTAATCACCGCGTTTTCCGTGTCGAAGGCAAAAATCTGCGGACGCGCCACCCCGTTAACCAGATCCACATTCGCCGCCGCGCAGTTCACCCGCACCTCGTCATCGCCAAAGATTTGCCCGATGATAAAGTTACCGACGTTCAGCCCCAGGATCTCCATCAGGTTGCGGCTGACCAGACCGTCGTTCATTAGCAGTTTCAGGTTACCGTTGCCGCTGCCCAGCAGTGCCGCCACGGAATTCCCCACCCCGCGAATGCCCGCATCGCCGTTCATTTCACCGAGGGTTTTCTGCATCAGCTCCACGTTCGGCATCAGCTCTTTCAGCTTCAATCGACGCGCCTGGATCTCCGCCCGCCCCTGCATCGGCTTTTTATCGCCTTCCAGGTGAATGTTGGAGGAAATCGTCCCGCCCGCCATGCCAAACTTCAGCGGCTGCAGGCGCAGGTCGGCATTTTTCAGGATGATATGCGTCGAGAGATCGCTCAGCGGCAGCGTGCTGCCATGCTCAATCTTGCGCCCTTTGAAGCGCACATCTGCGTCCATCACGTCCCACTTATCGGTTTCAAAGCGATCGTAAGGCAGCACTTTTCCCGCAGGCTGAACGTCCTTTTTGACCTCTTTTGACTTTGTCCCTTTACCCGAATCCACGCCTATCAGCGGGCCAAGATCGGCCAGACGCAGCTGGCGGGATTCGACATCCCCTTCCAGTTTTGGCCGTGGTTTTCCGGTGGTGTAGGTCAGCGTGCCGTGAATATCGCTATCGCCGATGCGGCCGTTGAAATCCCGGTAGTCAAAAACGGACGATTTTTCGGTATCAATTTTGGCAACCAAATGCCCGTCCGTTTCGAACGGCGGGGTATCCGGCAGCAGTACGCCAGTCAGTTCATACAGTTCGCCAAGCGAGTCACCGGCGAACTTGAGCTGCAGGTCGACGCCCCCCATGTTCATCGGGTCGTTGACCGTCCCCACAAACGCCACGCGCGTATTCCCCGAGCGGAAATCCGCCTGCACCGGGAATGGCGTGCCTTCGCTCCGGAGCGCCAGCATGCCGCCGATTTTCCCTTTCCCGTTAAGCGGCTGACCGTTGTAGCGCCCTTTTGCCGTCAGGCCGAAGACATAATCACCCGCTTTGGCGCTATCGCCTTTCGCTTTATTGCCCGTGACTTCGCTAAACGGCAGCGGTTTACCCAGCGGATCGACCAGGATCTCCACGTCTGCCTTGCTGACCTTATCGTCGATGGCGATCCGCCCGCGATCGAAAAGAATATTGTCCAGACGGAATGACCACGAAGAGGGCTGGGCATTCGGATCTTTTTCGCCGTCGCTGGCAAGGTTAAACGTCCAGTTATTGTTTTTTTCAGAGAGGCGGATCAGGCGCGCATCAGGCTGCTGGAGCTTGATCCACGGTAGATAGACGGTTTTGGTCAGGAGCGCTAGCGGCGCCAGCGTGGCTTCCACGCGCGGCAGATGCACCATAGTCACTTCGGGGATATCCGGCGGGTTGCCGAGAATAATGTCGTCGGCGTGGACGTGCGGCCAGGGGATCCAGCTTCGCCAGCCAGTCTCCTCTTTCTGACGTTCCCATACCACACCCAGATCGCCACGAATGGCGAAGGGACGGTTCAGCTCAAGTTGAGACTTTCTGGTTGATGGTCGGCTTAAGGCGGTTCCAGTCAAACGTCGCGATAATGATGACGACGATCGCGATCAACAACAAGAAAATCCCTGTAATCCAGGAAATGACCCTGGTTGTTTTTGTCATTGTTATCCCCTTTCCTGATGACCTGTCCTGTAAAACTATAGTCCAGACAAAGGGAAACGGGGCTATCAGAGGGTCGTTCTGGCGCTTTCGAGGAGATCCATCGGCACGGGGCGAGAGAGGAAATAGCCTTGCGCCGCCGCTGCGGGAGAGTTTTGCACATCACGCCACTCTTCCAGCGTTTCCACGCCTTCAACGATCACCCCCTGGCAATAGCGATTCATCAACTGCAATAACAGCGTAAACAGATTCCGCCCTTCCGGGGTCTGGCGCAGCATGATGAACAGATCGCGGGCCACCTTGATGTAGTCGTAGCGCACTTCGCTGAGGGCCGAGAAGTTCGCCATACCGGTGCCAAAGTCATCCAGCCACAGCGGGCCAAATTCACACATTGACGCAAACGAGGAATTCTGCGGCAGGCGCACGTGCTCCACCAGCTCAAAGCGCAGCCACGGCAGGGTGGCGATCAGCTCCTGCAGCTTCGCGTTCTGACGCAGCGCCAGCAGAGTTGGGCCATCCACGTTCACCGAGGCGAGGATCGTATGCTGCTCGAAAAAGGCCTGTTTCGTCGCCAGCATACGGAGCTGCTCTTCCAGCACGTCCAGACGCTGGCGAACGGCAACTTCGGCAAAATAGCGATCCGGCGCGATGCGCTGAGTAGGGTTTGAGGGATGCGTAACGACGGTCAAAATCTCAATTGCCATCAGCCGACCGTCCGTTCGATAGATCGGCTGCCAGGTGTACGCGCGCTCACATTGCAGCCAGTAGCGATGCTCCTGCAAGTTCTCAATACTTGCCTCAGGCGTAGTGCTCAGCCGCTGGATAACCTGCTCTGACTTCATTTCAGATGTCCTGTTGTTGGGATAGCCTTTCTGGACTCGTCACAGGATTATCGGCGCGATAATTGAGAACTTTATGTTCAATTCACCGTGGAAATGAAATTAAGATGACAGAAATTTGCCGGAACACGCGCTGGCTCAAATAAAATAATGGAACACCGTTTTAATATAGTTGACCATCTAATTCACTCGGCGCACACTGCTGAAAATTCTTCTGTTCAGGTTCACGACTATGTCCAAAAAAATTGCCGTGATTGGCGAATGCATGATTGAGCTGTCACAAAAAGGCGCGGAAGTCAGCCGCGGATTTGGTGGCGATACGTTAAACACCTCGGTTTACATTGCCCGTCAGGTTGCGCCTGAGGCACTCACCGTGAACTACGTCACCGCCCTTGGTACGGACAGCTTCAGCCAGCAGATGCTGGAAGCCTGGCAGAGTGAACATGTTGACACCTCGCTTATACAGCGTATGGAAAACCGTTTGCCTGGACTGTACTACATCGAAACCGACAGCACCGGCGAACGCACGTTTTATTACTGGCGTAACGAAGCCGCCGCCAAATTCTGGCTGGAGAGCGACGCTGCTGCGGCCATCTGCGAAGAGCTGGCGACGTTTGACTATCTCTATCTGAGCGGCATTAGCCTGGCGATTTTAAGCCCGACCAGCCGCGAAAAGCTGCTCTCGCTGCTGCGCGAATGCCGCGCCAACGGCGGGAAAGTGATTTTCGATAATAACTACCGTCCGCGCCTGTGGGCCAGCCGCGAAGAGACGCAGCAGGTTTATCAGCAGATGCTGCAGTGCACGGACATCGCCTTCCTGACGCTCGACGATGAAGACGCCCTGTGGGGTGAAAAGCCGGTAGAGGACGTGATTGCCCGCACGCAGGCGGCAGGCGTGAGCGAAGTGGTGATTAAGCGCGGCGCGGAGTCGTGCCTGGTAGCGATTGCGGGTGAAGCGGTGGTTGAGGTCCCTGCGGTGAAGCTGGCCAAAGAGAAAGTGATTGATACCACTGCGGCGGGGGATTCCTTCAGCGCGGGCTACCTGGCGGTACGCCTGACGGGGGGAACGCCGGAAGCGGCGGCACAGCGTGGGCACCTGACGGCCAGCACCGTGATTCAGTATCGCGGGGCGATTATTCCGCGCGAGGCGATGCCTGTTTAGTTTCCCCTAACCCTCTCCCCAAACGGGAGAGGGTCAGCGTGAGGGGGTTACTGCCCCTGCGGAATATCCGTCGCGTCCTGGTGTAGATCATCAGCCGTTGCAGCCTGCGCCGGCTGCGACGCGGTGGCCATAATGGAATCCCAGGTCTTCTGAAGCTCCTTCATGTCATATTCCGGCTCGCCTTTCGGCTGCAGAAGGATCAACGCCATATCCTGCGACAGCTGCTGACGTAAATCCTGATTCAGCATATTCACAGTCAGACCGTTCAGGAAGTCCTGACGCAGCTTCTGGTACTGCTCAGGCGCAATGTCGACAACCTGATTCTGCAGGGAGCGAATCCGCTGGCTGATCAGAATGTCGGTATCGGCGCGAGCGTAGGTGGCAAACAGTTTCTGCAGCTCCAGTTTTTTCTGGGCCAGCAGCGCGTTGAACTCCTCTTCAGAGAGCCCCTCTTTACGTACTTTTTCCAGCTCTTTCGCCACCACACCCAGGTTTGCATTCAGTTTATCGCCCGGTGATTCAACGTTAATGGCACATTGCGCACGCTGGAACAGCACGCGGCAGTCAAAGCCAAGGCCAATGTTCTTCACGTTGTTTTTGCTGAGCGTCTGCTGAACGTGCCAGAACAACGCCTCACGCGCCAGATCGGCACGCCAGTAGCGCAGCAGCGCCGCAGACTCGCGAATAGGCTGCCAGGCGTTATCCCACATCACGGAGAGCCTGTCCTGGCGCACGGTGTCCGTCATAATGCTGACAGGCTCGGCGCGCAGCGGAGAGAGCGTCGGGACAGGGGCTGGCGTTTCACGTTTGCCCTTCAGATCGCCAAACGCTTTGTTGATCTGCTCAACCACCGCGCGGCTATCCACATTGCCGACGACGATCAGCGTCATCGCGTCCGGGGTGTACCATTTCTGGTAGAACGATTTTACCTGTTCGACGTCCACCGGCTGCTTCAGCGGCTCTGCCGGATCGTGCCCCAGCAACGTTGAGCCTTTCAGACGGTAGCGCCACCAGCCCTCTTTGGTATCCGCAGGCCAGGTCGCCACCATGTCGCCGTTGCTCAACGCATAGTTCACGGTGTCCGGCGTAATCGCCAGGTTGCCAGAGGCATCGGAGAGATAGGTAAGGGCTTCTTTAAGCAGGTCGTTACGGTTATTTGGCAGGCTCAGGTTAAACATGGTGTAGTCATAGGAGACCACAGCCGGAGGAAGGGGGCGTTTCGGATCGATGGCCTGTTGCCACAGCGAACGCACCTGTACTGCCTGCAAGCTGCCGCTCTGCGTGAGCGCCAGACGGGGAATAAAATGGCTAAAACCGGTTTGCTGAGTGCTTTCCGTAAGGGAGCCGGTATTTACGGACAGACGGATTTCAATACGATCGCTGGGACGCTGTGGAGTAGATAACACCTGCCACTGAAAACCGTTCGCTAACGTGCCTTGTTGCCAGGCCGGGTCTGGCTGGAGCGCATCTGCCTGCACATAACTGGCTGCTGCCATCATCAGCAAACCGCCGGTTAAGAGTCGAATTTTTGTGCCCTGCATGTGAACCCCTGATCAACATTCCTGGTTAAAAAGAGTGTCTCGCGACGCGCTGCACTCTAAAAGATGACGATGAAAACACGTCGATTAGACCGCGCGTTCGGCAAAACGTCACGGTCCGAAGTGAAATATACCCAAAAAAAATCTTGTCGAATTATGACAGGTATGAACAGTTATTATGCGCAGGAGCCCGCATCCCGACAAGGGAATGCGGGCAATTGTGACAAGATTAGGAGGTTAAACCAGGATTTTTGCTATCAGACGCGCGATTATTCAGCGTATCGTTGAGCTTCTTGTGATCCAGCTCTTTCACCCATTTCGCGACAACCACGGTCGCCACGCCGTTACCCACCAGGTTGGTAAGAGCACGCGCCTCAGACATAAAGCGGTCAATACCAAGAATCAGTGCCAGACCCGCCACCGGCAGATGCCCCACCGCAGAAATGGTGGCCGCCAGCACGATAAAGCCGCTGCCCGTCACGCCCGCAGCCCCTTTAGACGACAGCAAGAGCACCACCAGCAGGGTGATTTGATGGAAAATATCCATATGGCTGTTGGTCGCCTGGGCGATAAACACGGCCGCCATCGTCAGGTATATCGAGGTACCGTCAAGGTTGAAGGAGTACCCCGTCGGGATCACCAGGCCGACCACCGATTTACGGCACCCGAGCTTTTCCATCTTGTCGAGCATACGCGGCAGCGCCGATTCTGAAGAGGAGGTCCCCAGAACAATCAGCAGCTCTTCACGGATGTAGCGGATGAATTTGAAAATGCTGAAGCCTGTCGCACGGGCGATGGAGCCCAGCACCACCACCACGAAAAGAATACAGGTGATGTAGAAGCAGATGATCAGCTGACCCAGCTGCACCAGCGTGCCAACGCCATACTTGCCGATGGTGAAGGCCATCGCACCGAAGGCACCGATCGGTGCCAGGCGCATGATCATATTGATGATGCCAAAGATGACCTGCGAGAAGCTTTCAATCACGTTGAAGATAAGCTGGCCCTTGCTGCCCAGACGGTGCAGGGCGAAGCCAAACATCACGGCAAACAGCAGCACCTGCAGAATGTTTCCGCTGGCGAAGGCGCCGATGACGCTGCCAGGGATGACGTCCAGCAGGAAGGCGACCACGCCCTGATCCTTCGCCTGTTCGGCATAGACCGCGACCGCTTTGGCATCCAGCGTAGAGGGATCAACGTTCATACCCGCGCCAGGCTGTACCACGTTGACGATGATCAGACCAATAATCAGCGCAAGGGTACTGACCACTTCAAAGTAGAGAAGCGCCACTGCACCGGTACGGCCCACCGCCTTCATGCTTTCCATACCAGCGATGCCCGTTACCACCGTACAGAAGATCACCGGGGCGATGACCATTTTAATGAGCTTAACGAACGCGTCGCCAAGCGGTTTCATTTGCGCGCCCAGTTCCGGGTAATAGTGCCCCAGCAGAATACCGATGGCGATGGCTGTCAGGACCTGGAAATAAAGACTTTTGAAGAGTGAGGTTTTCATAAGGTGTCCTTGGGAAGAAAAACCACAGGCTTTGTAAGGTTATGGTTAACCTGCGGCTCTAAAATAACACCCGTATAACAGGACAGAAATAAACCCGGTTCAAATTTGAAACACAAATGTTAAGAACTTTGAACTGGCTCGCACAAGCCAGCAACAAAATTACACTTTTGCGTTATGGTCAGCGCCAGAAAGGTATCGCTGCTCGAAGACATCCGGCGGCACCGCGGGGGCAAAAAGGTAGCCCTGGCCGCTCTCGACGCCCGCCTCTGCCAGCCAGACGCGTTGCGCTTCGGTTTCAATCCCCTCGGCAATAAGGTGCACCTTGAGGCTGCGCGCCATCTGGACGATGGCCTGCACCATGCTGCTGTCCTCCGGCAGCCCGTCGACAAACGATTTATCGATTTTGAGCACGTCCACCGGCAGGGCTTTCATGTGCTGAAGCTGGCGCAGCCCGGCGTACCCCATACCAAAATCGTCCAGCGCGATACGAATGCCGGCATTGCGCAGCGGCTTCAGGATGGCCACCGCGTCGTTAGGATCGTCAATGCGCCGGCTCTCCGTCACTTCCAGCGTCAGCGTATCAGGCTTGATCCGGTAGCGGTGGATCAGCTCCAGCATCTCGGAGACCATCGTCGGATGCATAAGCTGCAGGGCAGACAAGTTGACCGACAGCGGCAGCGTTACGCCGCGCTCCTGCCAGGCGGCAAGCTGGCGGCAGGACTCCTCCAGTACCCAATAGCCAACGGTGACCATCAGGCCGCAGGATTCGATGCGCTCAATCAGCCCCTCCGGCAGCTCCCAGGAGCCATCCGGCTGCTGCAGGCGGAGCAGCGCCTCGGCGCTTTTCACTTCCCCCGTCTGTAGATTCACCTGCGGCTGTAGCCAGAGGGCGAACTGACGGTTATCCAGCGCGGTCAGGATATCGCTCTCTTCCGTCAGGCGCTGCTGCGCCTTTTCCATCTGCTCCGGGTCGAAGAACTGGATCTGATTTTTCCCTTTGCGCCGGGCGGTAAACGCCGCCGAGAACGCGCGGCGGTACAGCTGTTCCGCCGTTAAATCACCGTAGTACATGGCGATACCGATACTGGCGCTCGGACGAAGCTGGATGCCCTGCACGGGCAGCCGCTCATTTATGACAGTGAGTACTTGCTGACCTAATGTGATGGCGTGCCACGGCTCTTTCACGCCGTTGGCAATCACCACCAGGTCGTAACCGCTGACCTGGGTCAGCACCATGCGCGGGGCAAGGACAGACTTCACCTTTTCCATCAGCGTCAGCAGCAGCATTTCACGCTGGCTCTCCTTGAGCACGCCCGCCGTGTCCTGCTGGGTTTCACAGGCAATCACCATCAGCGCCGTGGTTTGCTGCCGCGCAACGGTCTGCTCCAGCATTGCCATCAGAAACGCTTTATTAGGTAGCTCCGACACAGGGAAGCGCGTGGCGCTGTTGTTTAGCTCATCCTGATGACGCTGGATGCGCTGCTGGTTGAGGTTGTAGCTGCGCACCAGCATACCGATCTCATCGTCCTGGTGCAGACGCGGCAGCTCAAGCTGGTGCCCCAGTTGATCCTGCGGCGAAAGCCCATTCAGCTCGCGGGCGATACGGCGCAGCGGGTGAACAATGAGGCGGTTTATACACCACGTCAGCGCTACGCTGATGATCAGGGTCATAAGTAAGCAAGTGGTCACTAACGTAACCACCCAACTCATGACGAATTTATACATCCGGTACGAGTCCGCCTGCAGAACCAGGTAGGCCAGTGGCTGCGGATTGGCAGGACGTTCCAGCGAATAGAGAGGCAGAGAAATTTGCACCGGCAGCTCAAACAGGCGCATCACCATCATCGGGACGGGACGCTCCGGGATAAAACTCATCCGCAACGCCTGGAACTGGTTGGGTAAGACGACATCGGCGCGGCTAACGACGCCGGCAGGCTGAATGCGCTTTAAGATGGTTTCCGCTTCGGGAATGTCCCCTTTCAGGATCGAGGCGGAGAGCGGGCCGCGCACCGAGCGGGCGATACTTTCTAACTGCGAAGCCGTGTTATAGCGATTCTGCTGTACGGAATGAAACAGCAAAATTACGCAGAAGAGCAGTACAAACAGCATAGTGACGGCAGAGACCATCGCCATTTGTTTGATCGTTAAGGAACGGCTGACACGCAAAATGACTCTCCACAAAACTCGAAGCGCAGGGCGCGCCAGGGTGTAAACCTGGCGCGCCTGAGTATACCCGATTGCCGCGCTATTAAGAGAGACTTACAAATGGATTAAGGAAAATCCGATTACCAGTCCGCATAAGGAATAAGCGGCTGCGGCGGTAAGTCCATATCGCCCTGCCAGCCTGCAGCAGAGTAGCGCACATAAATTAGCGCATGGCTTGGGGTGTAATCTTTCGCTTCCTGAATATCTACGCCCATGCCCACAAACCAGTTGGAGGTGACCCGGCGTTCGATAATTGCCCGCGCGGTATAACCCGTTCCGGAGGAGGAGCTGCCGGTTTCCATCGCGCCACGGTCGGTATAGCGGCCTGGCTCATCGGTCGGGATCAGGCTCTGGATCGGGTAACGTAGCTCGTCTTTGGTTTTGGAGTGGGACCAGGACACCGAGCCACCCAGCTCCCAGGACCAGTTTTCCGTACGCTTACGCCAGGTCACCGGCAGCGCGAAGGAGACATACTCCTGCGGGCTGTAGTAGCCGCCCTGACCGAGGGAATAGCCGCTCAGATCCTTATCGTAGTGCCAGAGCATATTGGAGACGCCGACCGTCAGGCGCTCGTTGTTTTTATTAATGAGCTTGTAGTAATAACCCGTCATCCAGCGGACGCGCCAGTTATCTTCCACATTTTTACCGGTCAGCGTTTCCGCGTTCAGGCTTGACCAGACGCCGTTCGCCTCGCCTTTGTCATAGCTGATGCTTACCCCGCCGCCCGTCGCGCGCACGCCGCCCCAGGTGGTGCCGGTATTGGTATCTTTTTGCCCGGCGAACGCCAGCAGAGAGCTGGAGATAGGCCGACGATGGGCGTTGACGGTGTAGCCGATGGGGCCTAAATCGCTGCTGTAGCTGATACCCCCCACCACGTCGACGACGTCAAAGCCCATTGGCGTGGTACCAATATCCATCGCCCAGGTTTTATTCTGCCAGCCAACGGCGACGCTGGCGCCGCTGTCGCTCTGGCTGGTGTTGCCGCTACACGGCGTGTCGTAGCAGGTCCCCCATTTAGGGTCGTAAGTTCCGTTATTGTTATCAAAGGTGCCGGCGTCCATGTTGACCAGATCGCTTCTGAAGAACATGCGCCCGTCAGAGAGCGGGGCGTCCACCTGGAGCATGGTGGTATGCGCTTTCAGGTCGGAATAGCCGCCCGTGCCGCTGGAGCCCCAGTAGTCGTGCTGCAGCGTGACGTTAACATCCTGCTGACGGTACAAATCACCGGCGTCACTGCGCACGCCGCGCTTCAGCCAGTCATCTTTTTCATCGTTGCGCGTCAGACGGGTGAAACTGTCATTGTCCACCGGACGCGTCGTGGTGATGCCGGACGACACCATCGCATCTTTATACGTCTCCAGCGCCTGCTGCGGCTGGCCGTTTTGCGTCTGGAAGCGAGCAGCATCACGCAGCACCAGCGCGCTTTCCATGGAGGCGGGCTGCGATTTGGCCTGCGGAATGATTTTGCTGAAGGTCTGTTCTGCGGCAGCAGAATCGCCCAGACCTGCCTGCGCCATCGCGATCCGGCGCTGCATATTGAGCGACAGCGGCTGGCCGTTTTGCGCGGCGGGCAGTTTCGCGAGCTCCGCACGGGCGGCATCTTTGTTACCTTCCGCGCTGTAAATTTCGGTCAGACCGAGGATCGCGTCTTCGTTCTGCGGCTCACGCTGCAGGACGGCGCTGTACGTCGTTTTCGCCGCGTTCAGATCGCCACGCTGCTGCGCCCAGTCCGCCAGCGTCAGGTCGATGCGGGTGGAGGCAGGCTGCTGACGCAGAAGATTTTCCGCCTCCTGCTCTTTGCCGCTGTCGCGCAGGCGGTTGGCGGTTTCCAGCACCTGATTGCTTTGCAGACGGTCGGCAAGTTCCTGAATGTTGCCGTTCCACTGGCTGCGCGGCAGGGTATTCAGATGCGCCAGCGCGGCCCGGTCCTGATCGTTTCCGGACAGGTAGAGCCCGTTGGCATACACCTGCTCCGGGTCAGACGGTTTCTGGCTGGCAAGCTGGCGCATCAGGGTATCCGCCTGGCTGCGCTGGCCCGCGCTGTAGAGATCGCGCGAGAGACGATACGTTATCCAGACGTCACCGGGCGAGAGTGCCAGACGGCGACGCTGAATTTCTGCCGCCTGAGCGTATTTCCCCTGACTCTCCAGCTGTTCTGCCTGGGCGGAAAGCTGCTCGTTAGTCAGGCTACGCTCAATATCATCAATACTCCGGCGCTGGCTGGCGGAGAGAGACTGAATAAACTGCGAGGCTTTCTCCGGGGACTGCGCGCGGTAAACATTGGCAAGGCCGCGAACCGCATTGCTGTTGCTGCTGTCCATACGTAACGCCTGGCGGTAATAACGCTCCGCCGCGTCGTTATCTTTACGCGCGGCGGCAGCATCTCCCAGCCCCAGCACCGCATAGCTGTCGGTATTGTCGACGTTGCGCGCCTGCTGATAGTAACGCTCCGCCTGCGCCGGGTTATTCGCCTTCAGCGCCGCATCCCCCTGCTGGATCAGCAGCCAGTAGCGGTTAACCTTCAGCAAGCTGTCCCATTTCCCGCGGTTATCGCTCTGCGGATCGAGGGCAATCGCTTTTTCAAACTGTGCCACCGCGCGGGCGCGGTCGCCTTTCTGGGAATAGGCCTGCCCAAGGGCACCCACCGCTTCACTGTCGGCATGGTTGGCGCTGACGGCTTTTTGCAGCTCCGCCACCGCCTTACTCCCCTGCCCGGCATCCACCGCCGCCAGCCCTTCCGCTTTCGCGCGGAACGCCGGGTCAGCGAGCTGCTTTTGCTGCGCCTCAAGCTGGGCGCGCGCCGCCGCGACGCTATCGCCGTCGCTGAAAACGGTCAGGTATTTTTGCAGCGCGGTGACGCTGGCGCTGCTGGCTGGCTGGTCTTTGATCTGCTCATACCACATGTCAGAGGCCTGGCTGCGGCCGCCGGTGGATTTAGCCATCTCCTGCAGCACCGCAAAGCCTTCATCACGGCGTCCACTCTGGAACAGAAGCTGGGCCAGCGTCGTCTGGAGCTGGGTATTCCCGGGGCTGCTGCTGTTTATTTTTTTCAGTTGGTTGATGGCCGAAGCGCGACGGGCAGGATCTTTCGCCACCACATTCCAGTATTCCGTCGCCACGTCGCCGCCCGGCGGGTTGCCGTCAAAGAGCTTGTCATAGGCGGCAATCGCCTCCTGCGTGTGCCCTGTCGTAGCGAGTAAGCGCGCTTGCTGAAGCTGCTGGCGGCCATCCGGGGTGGAAAGCAGCATGGTATTGCGTGAGGACTGGTACGCGCCGGAGTCAGGGGCGATCCCCTTCAGGCGGTCCAGCTCTTTTTGCGCTCCGGCGTTATCGCCCTGGCGCAGCAGGTAGCGAAAGCGGGCGGCAATGACGTCAGGGTTGTTCGGATCGATCAGCTCAAGACGGTAGAGCGACTGACGAACCAAATCCTCGCGATGGGTCGATTCGCCCAGCCGAACCTGCTCCAGCAGCTGTTTCTGCTGCGGAGAGTTAACGGCCTGCGCCAGCGGCATCAGTGCCAGCCCAAGCGATAGAGTGAGTAGATTTACTGTGAACTTGCGCATTCCTGGCCCCAATCCGGTATTAATTCACCCTTAGCGGTGAAGCGAAAACGATGCTGATCCCATCCCTGACCAAAAAGAGTCAATACATAGCTGTAGTAGGCATTGTTATCGGGAAAATGATCTGCCACGCGCTGGCGCTGAACCGCCTGGGCATCGCGCTGCAGTAAAAACGGCAGCATCGCGGCAGAGAACCCGACCGGGCCATTGCCGGTGGGTTTACCCGTCGCCACATCCACTTTCTCCGGCGGCACGCCCTGTTTGATTGTCTTTGCCGCCATCGGCTGGAAGCGCGTCAGCAGCCGGGCTTTTTGAGGATCTTTATCGCTCATCATGCCCACCCAAAGATAGACACGGATGGCGTCATAGCCCCCTTCCAGCGTTTTATCCTGCTGTAGCTGCCAGCCTTTGTTTTTCTGATACTGCACCCAGTTCGGCGAGAATCCTTTCGGCGCGCTTTCCAGCAGCAGCCGCAGATTGGTTTCACGCAGCGTGGTCCACGGGGCACCGTAGCGGGTGAAATAGCTCGCTAACTGTGGAGGAAGGTAGCTGGGGTTAAAGCGCCAGGCGTTTTCTTCCGCAAAACCGACTTTACCGGGAAGCAGCATTGAGCCGAGCCCCGGCACTTTCACTACTTCCTCGCTGGCAATGCGTTTTAGCAGTGCCTTGCCCGTTTGGGTATAGTCCGGGTCTTTCCATAACCGGCCCGCTTCGAGCAGCGACCAGGCAATCCAGACATCGGCATCTGAGGCGGAGTTGGTGTCAATCACCCCCCAATTTTCTTTGTCTTTCTGTCCCCAGAGCCAGGCGGGCAGACGATCGTTGAGATTGCCGCTGGCGAGGTTATCGCGCGTCCACGTCAGCAGCTGGTCAAACGCCTTGCGATCGTTAGCGGCCAGGGCAAAGAACAACGCATAGCTTTGCCCTTCCGACGTTGTAATTTTGCGCGTGTCGCTCGGATCGATGACGCGCCCGCCCTCGCTGATGTAATCCTTTTTAAACTGTTCCCAGGCAGGCCAGGTACAGGCGGCGCGAAGAGGGATCGCCGCCAGCATCAACGCTGCGACTACACACCAGCGAAAGGCTTTCATCACGTCTTACTCATCCGGGTTAAGGCGACGACGGCTGATGATGCGCAGCAGACGCCACAGCACCCATGCCAGCAAGACCACGCTGACCGCAGCCAGGATGGCGAGCAGAACCGGATGGTTCGACAGCGCATACCACAGGCGCTCGAACCACGGCAGATGGCCGACGTAATACACATCACCCACGCGCAGGCTGTTGACGCCGGACTCACGGATCACCGACACGGAACCAAACATCGCGGCACGTTTGCCGCTGTCGTTCATCGCGGTATTCAGCAGCTCATAGCCACGCGGGCTGTCAGCCAGCAGGGCTATCACGCTACGCTGATCGTTGTAAGGAGACTGGAAGCCCACCACCGCAGCCATCGCCCCCTGAGAGGTTACGGCCGTCTGCGCGCTGGCCTTACGGTCGTTCACGTCAGGCATAATGCTTGGGAACTCGGTCTGGCGAAGCGGCGTGTTAACCCACGACTCGGTGGCTTTCACCAGCAGGTCGATACGTTTTTCATCCTTCAGCTTGTCCGGGATGGTGCCGATCACCATGATATCCGCATCTTTGTTCTGGATCTGACTGCCATCGTCGGTCAACGTGACGTTAACTGCCGGTAATCCGGTTTGCGCGCCTACGGTTGCCATGGTGTCGAGCAGGGTCGTCACCTGGCCTTCGTTTGGCGCTTTTGGCATCACCACAATGGATTCAGAGAGATCGGCCATGCGGCTGAACGGGAAGCCCGCGTTAGCAAAGGCACGCAGATCCGGCATCGCCAGGAAATGGTAGTACTTCGAGAAGTCGATGGTCGACTCATCGCCGATCACAACGTGGTTTTGTACCGGCTGGAAGGTGATGCAGTTATCCACCGAACCGCCAGGCATCGGGTTCATGTACTGGAAATCAAAACGCAGCTGGTTGATCGCGCCAAGCTTCAGCGCCGGAATAGAGACGTCCGTTTTTCCGTCCAGCAGCCCCTGCAGCACCGGCAGGCGGAGCATCAGACGGTTGGTGTCCTGGGTACTTTGCAGGCTGAACGATTGCAGGAACTGGTTGTTCAGGCTGATATCCATGCGCGAGCTGTCTTTCGTCGCCGGCGCGGTATAGCGGTAGTTGAGATTGATATCAATGCCGTTGGTGCGCAGCAAGTACAGATCCGGCGGCAGGTTCAGCGACAGGCTAATCGGCGATGGCTCAAGGCCGGAGGCCTGCAGCTGCTCTTCATAGGTTTTCAGTTCACCAAACGTCACGGCGCGGTCGGTACGCACCCAGTTTGGCGCGTCATAAGGTTTACGCGCCAGCAGCGGCTTAACTTCGTCCACCACCACGCTGTTGCCGCGGAAAAGGACGTTGCCCTGAGCAATCGCCTTCGCGGCCTGGACCAGATCTTTATCATCACGACCAAAGACCACCAGCAGCTTCACGTACGGGTTATCCGGGTGGCTTACCATCTCAATGGTTGGCGCTTTGACTTCCGGGTGGTCGCGCAGGAAGCCCGGACGCTTCGCGTTGGTTGCAAAGACAATCGCGTTCCTGTCCGGCATTTTGTCATACATCACCGGGAAGTTCTGACCGCGCCAGCCGGAGCGGGAGCCAAACCAGGAGGCCACAATGGTCGCCGCCAGCTGCTCGGTCACGTCAGGGGACGATGCAAACACCATCGGCAGCGTGAGCGGACGGTTATCACGCGGGTCGAAGAACGGAACCGGGAACGCCGACAGATCGTTTTTCAGCGCCAGCGGCTGGTAGGTCATCTGCAGCGAGGAGTTACGCCCGACGTCCAGCCACAGCGTGTTGCTGGCGGGGTTTTCGCAGACATCGCGGTAGTGACCAACAAACTCCAGACGGATACGGTTAAAGTCGGTGATGAAGAGCGGGTTAATCGGCACCTGCGCCTGTGTTTTCTTACCCAGCTGCTCTTTGGTCACCGGCAGAACGTCCATCAGTTCATCGTTCAGGTAGACCTTCAGCTGAGACTGCGTCGGCAGCAGGGATGGCGACGGGGTGTATTCAAGGTTCAGTACCGCATTTGAAACAACCTCATCGCTGCGCATACCAAATTCAATGCTGCCGTTAGGGTTGACGCCGCGCAGCACCATGCTGCCCGGCGGCGGCGCGATTTGCGCGAAGGTCAGCTTCACGTCCCGCGACGGCACATTATCCGCGACAACGGGCGCGTTAGCCCCCCGCACGCCCGGCATCACCTGCCCGATGACCGGATTCTCGACCGGCAGGGTGTTCCCCTCCGTTGGCTGGTTCGGAATGATGTTCTCTGTTTGACCGGGTGCCGCCGTAACAACCGGATCGGTTGCCTGCGCGACGACAGGGACCGTCGGCGCAGGCGTCGCCGCTGCGTTACCGGGTGCTGCGTTAGCCATTGTTGCGGGAAGTGCACTCACTCCCATTGCCACTGCACATAACCAGGAAAGTTTTGTTTTCATCGCGTTATCATCATTGTTGAGCCATAACCGGGTCCGCCTGCTTCGTCTCATCCCGCTCGGGACGACGAGGAATGAACGACACGACCCAGGAAACCAGCGAAGTAAGTGACCGGAAAATTAATTTCACCGACGACGGGGCAAATTCTGCAAGGTGACGATAGCCACGGAACCCCAGCTTCAGAATATCCAGCAGGCTTTCCAGTGGTTTATCTTCCGGGAAGCTGTCCTGCCAGAGAGCCCATGTATCCGCACGGGCAAACGTACACTGCACAAAATCAATGTGTTGCTTTTTGGTCAACGGCATCAGCTGCAGACCCACTTCACTGCCTGCCACACGCACAACCTGCGTCGGGAAGACATACTCCTGCTGACCGCGCTTAAGCAGCAGGTTAACCTTCTGCCCTTCCAGCACTTTCGCCTGGCCGTTGATTTTGATCCCCAGGCCACCGTCAGAGAAGTCGTGCACCGTACAGGAGAAGAGGTGACCATCTTCACGGGCGATCGCCGCAGGCATGCAGATTTCAACGCGATGCGCGCGACGAACCTGTTTACTCTCTACCGACACCGCCACCGCGCCGCCGAGGATAATCAGGTTGTAGAACACCCAGGCCATACTTACAAAGACGGTCAGGATTTCGTTTTCCGGGCCGTAGAAGTAGCGCCAGATACCGGCGATCACGCCGACAATATTCAGCAGCACGAGGAAAATATACGGGCGGGAGATCACCCAGTCGACGTACTCTTCTTCCACCAGACCGCCCTTCGCGGTGACGTTGAATTTCCCTTTGTGCGGGTTAATCAGCGCGACCATCGTCGGCGGCGCGATGTACCACGCCAGCACCGTTTCGTAGATTTCACTCCAGAAGGAGTGCCGGTATTTGCCCTGAATCTTCGAGTTCGTCAGGCTCGCGTGGATCATGTGCGGCAGAACGAACAGCGCAATCATCAGCGCGGGAGCGTAGATGATATAAGCATGAAGAAGCAGGAACGCCAGCGGCGCGGTCAGGAAGATCAGCCGCGGGATGCCGGACAAGAAGTGGAACATGGCATTGACGTAGCAAAGACGCTGCGCCAGCTTGAGTCCTTTCCCGATCAGTGGGTTATCAAGACGGAAGATCTGCACCATGCCGCGCGCCCAGCGAATACGCTGACCAATGTGCGCCGACAGTGACTCGGTTGCCAGACCGGCTGCCTGCGGGATACGCATATAGGCAGAGGTATAGCCACGACGGTGCAGGCGCAGAGAGGTGTGCGCATCTTCAGTGACCGTTTCGACGGCGATACCGCCAATTTCATCCAGCGGCTTACGGCGTATAACGGCGCATGAGCCGCAGAAGAAGGTGGCGTCCCACATATCATTTCCGTCCTGTACCAGCCCATAGAACAGCGTGCCTTCGTTCGGAGTTTTGCGGAAGCGGCCAAGGTTACGTTCAAACGGGTCCGGCGAGAAGAAGTGGTGCGGCGTCTGCATCATCGCCAGCTCTTTCTCCTTCAGGAACCAGCCCATGGTCATCTGCAGGAACGAGCGCGTCGGCACGTGATCACAGTCAAAAATCGAGACAACTCCCCGGTGGCATACTTCAACGCGTTGTTGATGTTCCCCGCCTTAGCGTGTTCGTGCGTCGGACGGGCGATGTACTCGACGCCAACCTCCTCCGCGAACTGGCGGAACGCCGGGCGGTTGCCGTCATCCAGGATCCAGACTTTGAGCTTGTCTTTCGGCCAGTCGATGCCCAGCGCGGCATAGATGGTGTTCTTCACCACGCTCAGGTCTTCGTTGTAGGTCGGCACGAAGAGATCGACGGTTGGCCACTGGGTGGTGTCCTTTGGCAGCGGAACCGGCTGGCGGTTGAGCGGCCAAATCACCTGGAAATAGCCCAGCACCAGCACAATCCAGGCATAGGTTTCAGCAAACAGCAGCACCAGGCCGCACACCAGACTCACCGGGTCGTCCCAGTTCAGCGTTGAGGTGTAACGCCACCAGATGTAGCGGCAGGAGACGGTCAGCGACAACACGATCAGCATCAGCGCCGAGAAGCGGCCCGGAATTCGGCGCACCAGTAGCGCCACGCCCCACAGCAGGATCAGGAAAGTGAACTGCGCCAGAGGGTTGAAAGGCTGCGTAATACAGACTAGCGCCAGAATGAGCGAGAACACGACGATTACGCCGAGGATAAAACGCCGCAGGCCGGGTGGAGATGCCCGAGCTCTTTATGGTTATCCAGATGGCTGGTCTTATCGCTTACGCTGTCGGGCAGTCTGTCCAGCCACTGATGATAGCGTTCACGTAACTGCTGCACGCGGGAGAAGCTCCGCCAGTGCGGCGTTTTTGTCTCCGCGCGGGAGGAGGTTGCCACCAGCCAGATGGCCTGAATGAGATAGCGCGCCGGATCCAGTGGACGCGGCCGGTCAGGATTAATGTGCGGATATAGCTCGCTGTGCCGGGCACGTATGCGCTGCCAGCGCGGGTGTTCAAGCGGTATAAACATCCAGGCCAGAATCATCCAGAAACAGCCGAGCGCGGCGCTAAATGCCGACGCACCGTGACGGCGAAAATGCCGGTAATGTTCGCTCAAACGCGAACTGACCGGTGGGATGAGTAACCAGCTGGCGAGACGACTCATACAGCACTCCCTGCATGCTCCGCCCTGTTGGCGAAGTTCAGCAGACACCAGTTAGCCAGCGTCAGGATCTCTTCTGCCGCCAGTGAATCGCTGCGGTATTCACCGAGCGGTTGCTTAGACGCAAGGCATTCCGCCATTCCCTCATCACGATGGATGACAATCGGAAGCAGGCGGCGCTGGCTTTGCAGCCAGACCTGATAGAGATCGTCCTGGATCTGGCTGCCAATGCGCAAATCGTTAATCAGGATATGGCCATTTTGAGGCAGTCCCTGCTGGTGCAGGCGGATATGGCAGTTCGCATCGACGTTAACGATCGAGAGGACATGATCGCACTGGGCGATAAGCTGTC
>OKVS01000230.1_pt1 | contig 24718 bp, 21 predicted proteins | sample 1606911 | NCBI WGS metagenome assembly OKVS01 (sample SAMN03281016, study PRJEB24777) | human gut metagenome | isolation source: fecal sample PR161 from 1 month old female Malay infant, caesarean... | reverse complement strand
ACTGCTGACGCGCCGGGCGCGAAAAGGTCTGCCAGTGCTGCGGAATAAACAGGGATGAGGGCTTGCGGGTATCGAACGGGATGGCTCCCACCATCACGGGATGGGCAATGCCACTGGCCTTCGCGTTGCGGAAAGCCTGAGCCAGTTTCTGCTGGAAGGCCCCCGACGGGTTATCACCGCCCTCGGCGGGTTCAGAGAAACGGGAAAAACAGCCTGACGTGGTAAAACTGCGGTAAGGCGACATAAAGAAAAAGCTGTCTGATGGCAGCGTGGTCGCGGTGTGCTGAACTTCCTCAGCCAGGGACGTATCCATATCATCCTCCATAAAATGATAAAAGAAGCAATAATGATTATCATTTATATTTTCGTTGGCTAACCTAATCCCACATCGCGCCGGTGTCAACCGCAGAGCGAACATCTTGTGCGAGTATCGCTTGCATCCCCTCGCCGCAATCATGAAAATGAGAAGCATTAACTTCAAAGAGAACAGGATGCCGCGTTGTGAAATTCCCCGCCGTTTGCCGTAATGCCCTTCTTTTAACGGGATGTTTTGTTTTAGGACTAACCTCAGCCATCGCCGCCGACTGGCCGCGTCAGATAACCGACAGCCGCGGCGTGCATACCCTGGAGAGCAAACCCACGCGCATTGTCTCCACCAGCGTGACCCTGACCGGCTCATTGCTGGCGATTGACGCTCCGGTAGTGGCCAGCGGGGCGACCACGCCCAATAACCGCGTGGCGGATGCGCAGGGCTTTTTACGTCAGTGGGGTGATATTGCGAAACAGCGCAACGTGGCGCGCCTGTACATTGGCGAGCCGAGTGCGGAAGCGGTGGCGGCGCAGATGCCGGATCTGATTCTGATTAGCGCGACCGGCGGAGATTCGGCCCTGGCGTTGTACGATCAGCTCTCCGCCATCGCGCCGACGCTCATCATCAACTACGACGACAAAAGCTGGCAGGAACTGCTGAAGCAGTTAGGCACGATAACCGGACAGGAAAAACAGGCCGCCGAACGCATTGCAGCATTCGATAAACAACTCGCGCAGGTGAAACAGCAGATGACGCTGCCGCCGCAGCCGGTGAACGCCATTGTGTACACTGCCGCCGCGCACAGCGCTAACCTGTGGACCGCGGAGTCTGCCCAGGGCCAGCTGTTGCACCAGTTAGGCTTTACCCTGGCCGAACTGCCTGCCGGGCTGCACACATCAAAAAGTCAGGGCAAACGTCACGACATCATCCAGTTAGGCGGTGAAAATCTGGCTACCGGGCTGAACGGTGAAGGCCTGTTCCTGTTTGCCGGCGATCAAAAAGACGTCGAGGCGATTTACGCCAACCCGCTGCTGGCTCACCTGCCTGCGGTGAAGAATAAACGCGTATGGGCACTGGGAACGGAGACGTTCCGCCTGGATTATTACAGCGCGATGCTGGTGTTAGAGAGATTAAATGCATTGTTTAAGTAGGCATTTTCCCTCCCTCTCCCCGTGGGAGAGGGCCGGGGTGAGGGCATCAGGCCGCACCGTCGTTCAACACGACCTCCTGCCTGAACCGCCGCAATTCCACCAGCGCCACCAGTAAGATCGCGCCAACCATCGCTAACACAAACCCGCTGCTGCTCGCCGACGCCACCGGGGTCATTATCGCCCCCAGCCCGCCGAGGATCGCCGCGCCAATTGCATCGCCCGTCACGTTCTGTGCGGTCCACAGGCCGTTGATACGCCCCAGCATTCCTTCCGGCGTCTGGGTCTGGATCAGGGTGTACTGCAGCAGCGAGCTGATGGCGCTCAGCCAGCCGAAGATCACCAGACACATCACCCCGAGCGCCCAGACCGGCATCAGGCTGAAGAAGCCAATGGCGATAAACGAGGCCAGCGTGGCAAGCAGCATAATCAACCCCGGCCGCGCGCTCTGCGCCAGGTTGCCGCTGGTGAGCGCCCCGCAGGCCGCACCGAGCGGAATGGCGGCGTACAGCACGCCAATCTCTGAGGCGCTCATCTGCCACTCGCCCGCCAGCGCCGGATAAAGCACGCGCACGGCGCTCGCCATCGTCAGCAGGCCGCCGAGCAGTGCAATGCCGCCAATCAGCGGGTTGCTGAACAGAAAACGAATCGCGGCCATCAACGACTTCAGCGGGTGCTCGCGCGGCTGCGGTGGCGGGGGCAGGAGCGGCAGACGCAGTAACGTCAGGGTGGTGATAAAGGTGCCCGCCGCGGCAAGGCCGTAGTTCCACGCCACGTTGCCGGTGGCCAGCAGCAGGCCACCGACCATCGGCGAAATCACCGAGCCGAGGCGCACGGTGAGCATGGTGATCGCCCCCGCCTGCATCAGGTTCTCGCGCCCCACCAGCGCGGGCGTTGCCGCCAGCAGCGCCGTCACGCCGAGCGAGGCGAAAAAACCGTCCCACAGGCCAAGGGCATAAATCGCCATCAGCGACGGCTCCGGCAGCATGGCGTTCAGACACAGCCCGATAAAGCCCACCCCGCAGGTGCCGCGCGCCAGCAGGATCAGCTTCTTGCGCTCGTAGCGGTCCGCCAGCACGCCGCCGACCATCAGGCCGATGAACATCGCCCCGCCGGTTAAGGTGACGGATAGCCCCACCAGCCAACTGGAGTGCGTCATGGTCTGGATCTGGACGGGCACGGCGACGCCGAGCAGGCCGAGGGACAAAATGGAGATAAAGCGAGCGATAAAAACGGCGCGATACGCCGGGTGCGTTTTCAACAGGCTGAGGTTAAGCAGCCAGGATTTTTGATTCATGACAAAGCCTTGAGTCTATTTCTACCCATTCCATGGGCGCACATGCTAACATAGCCAAATAAGATAGATAACGATAATCACTATCATTATCAAATCATGGATGTTGCTATGTTGTTTTCCTCTTCTGCGGTGCGCGCCATTGCCGTGCCCGTATTATTGCTACTGCTAATCCTTGCGATTGCACTCAGCCTGCTGGTCGGCGCTAAACCGCTGCCCGCGTCCATTATTATCGATGCACTCTCCGGCACCTGTCAGAGCGCCGACTGCACCATCGTGCTCGACGCCCGCCTGCCCCGCACTCTTGCCGGACTGCTGGCCGGTGGCGCGCTTGGCCTTGCGGGTGCGCTGATGCAAACCCTTACCCGTAACCCGCTGGCGGACCCCGGCATTCTTGGCGTCAACTCCGGGGCCAGCTTTGCCATCGTGCTCGGCGCAGCGCTGTTCGGGTTGACGTCACCCTCTGAACAGCTGGTGATGGCCTTCTGCGGCGCGCTGGCCGCCTCGCTGGTGGTCGCGTTTACCGGCAGTCAGGGCGGCGGCCAGCTCAGCCCGGTACGCTTAACCCTGGCAGGCGTGGCGCTGGCCGCGGTGCTGGAAGGTCTGTCCAGCGGCATCGCCCTGCTCAACCCGGACGTGTATGACCAGCTGCGCTTCTGGCAGGCCGGTTCGCTGGATATCCGCACCCTTGAAACCTTAAACGTGGTGGCAATCCCGGTCATTATCGCCGCCGTCGTGGCGCTGTGTTTAAGCCGGTCGCTGAACAGCCTGAGCCTCGGCAGCGACACCGCGACCGCCCTCGGCAACCGCGTCGCGCGCACGCAGCTGACTGGCCTGCTCGCTATCACCGTGCTGAGCGGTAGCGCAACCGCCGTGGTCGGTCCGATCGCCTTTATCGGCCTGATGATGCCGCACATGGCGCGCTGGCTGGTGGGGTCGGACCACCGCTGGTCGCTGCCGGTCACGCTGCTGGCCACTCCTGCCCTGCTGCTGTTTGCCGACGTGCTGGGCCGCCTGCTGGTGCCCGGCGAGCTGCGCGTCTCGGTGGTGAGCGCGTTTATCGGCGCGCCGGTGCTGATCTTCCTGGTACGTCGCAGACGCGGAGGTGGCGCATGATGGCTCCTTCCCGTCGTTTACTCACCAGCGTCTTCCTGCTGGCTATCGCCATTACTCTGCTGGCGGTCTGGAGCCTGCAAAGCGGTGCCGTAACGCTTGATTTCGCGCAGGTCTTTCACGCCCTCACCGGCAGCGCGCCGCGTAACATCACCATGGTGGTCACCGAATGGCGACTGCCGCGCGTGGCGATGGCGATCCTGGTGGGCGCGGCGCTCGGCGTCAGCGGCGCAATTTTCCAGTCGCTGATGCGCAACCCGCTCGGCAGCCCGGACGTGATGGGCCTGAATACCGGCGCGTGGAGCGGCGTGCTGGTGGCGATGGTGCTGTTCGGGCAACATCTGACGGCCATTACCTTTACGGCGATGGCGGGCGGCATTCTGACCTCGCTGCTTATCTGGGCCCTGGCCTGGCGCAACGGCATTGACACCTTCCGGCTGATCATTATCGGGATCGGCATCCGCGCGATGCTGATGGCGTTTAACACCTGGCTTTTGTTGCAGGCGTCTCTGGAAACCGCGCTCTCCGCCGGGCTGTGGTATGCAGGCTCCCTCAACGGCCTGACGTGGGGCAAAACCTGGCCCGCCGCGCCGCTGATTTTGCTGATGTTTATCGGCGCCCTGCTGCTGGTACGCCGGATGCGCCTGCTGGAGATGGGCGACGACAGCGCCTGCGCGCTGGGCGTGAGCGTTGAGCGCTCGCGCCTGATGCTGATGCTGGTGGCGGTATTGCTGACCGCTGCATCCACCGCGATTGCCGGGCCGATCTCGTTTATTGCCCTTGTCGCGCCGCATATCGTGCGGCGTCTTAGCGGCACCGCGCGCTGGGGCTTGACCCAGGCTGCCCTGTGCGGTGCGATGCTGCTGCTGGCCGCCGATCTCTGCGCCCAGCGGCTGTTTATGCCTTATCAACTTCCGGTGGGCGTGGTGACCGTCAGCCTCGGCGGGATTTACCTCATCGTCTTGCTCGTTCAGGAGTCACGCAAGAAATGACAGATTCAACAACCCGCTTGCGCGGCGAAAACTTGACCCTCTGCTATGGCAAAAAAATCATTGCCCGTGATTTAACCGTCGCCATTCCGGACGGCCACTTCACCGCGATTATCGGTCCGAACGGCTGCGGCAAATCGACCCTGCTGCGCACCCTGAGCCGCCTGATGTCGCCGACAGAGGGCAGCGTATTCCTGGACGGAGAGCAGATCCAGCGCTTCGCCAGCAAAGAGGTGGCCAGGCGCATCGGGCTGCTGGCGCAAAACGCCACCACGCCGGGAGACATCACGGTGCAGGAGCTGGTCTCGCGCGGGCGCTACCCACACCAGCCGCTGTTTACCCGCTGGCGCAAAGAGGACGACGAGGCCGTGAAGCGCGCGATGGAGGCAACGGGCATCACCGATCTGGCTCAGCAAAGCGTGGATACCCTCTCTGGCGGACAGCGACAGCGGGCGTGGATCGCGATGGTGCTGGCGCAGGAGACCGCCATTATGCTGCTGGACGAGCCGACGACCTGGCTGGACATCAGCCATCAGATTGACCTGCTGGAGCTGCTGAGCGAGCTGAACCGCACGCAGGGGTATACCCTGGCGGCGGTACTGCATGATTTAAACCAGGCCTGCCGCTACGCGACGCATCTGATTGCCTTGCGCGACGGCGAGATTGTGGCGCAGGGCGCGCCGAAGGAGATTGTGACGCCAGAGCTGATCGCGCGGATCTACGGCATGCGCTGCATGATTATTGACGATCCGGTGGCGGGTACGCCGCTGGTGGTGCCGTTAGGTCGGCGGTAATTGCCGGGTGGCGGCTACGCCTTACCCGGCCTACATTCAGCTCCCGTAGGCCCGGTAAGCACAGCGCCACCGGGCATTTGCACTATCCTAAAATTTCCTTCAGTACCGGCCCAATCTTTTCAAACGCCTGCGGTGAAATGATATCCACGTGGGCGCAGTCCTGGCTGTAGACCTCCAGCTCGCCCACCCACGGCGCCCAGGCCGTATGCGGATCCATCGTTCGCGTGCGTTCGGCAACAAACAGCGTCGCTTTACCGTCAAAGCGTGAACTGTGCGCGGTGGTGAGCAACCGCACCGCGTCCGCGTAGTTGCCTTCAATGGTGTTAAACAATTCGCTGGAGCCCTGTCCCTGCTGAGCGGCGATAAACGCCTGACGCTCGCGCTCGATCTCCGCCAGCACTTCCGGGTCAAGGCCGTTTGCCTCTTTCTCCGCCCAGTTCTGGGTTTCCGGCGGCCAGGTATCCAGCAGGCCAAGGAACGCCACCGCTTCACCCTGCTCGCGCAGGCGGGCCGCAATGCCCTGCGCCAGCGTGCCGCCGAGGGAATAACCGAACAGGTAATAAGGCCCGTGCGGCTGCTGCTTACGCAACGTTTTCAGGTGATGTTCGATCACCCCATCGAGATCCGCGCACTGCTGCATCGGGCCGTTTGGCCGCGGCGACTGAATGCCGGTAATCGACCAGCGCGGGCTGAGGTAGCGCGCCAGGACGCTGAACTGCCAGGCAAAGCCGGACGCCGGATGGAAGCAGAACAGCGTCGGGTCGTTGCTTTCACGCAGCGGCAAAAGGGTTTCATACCCCAGACGCTGCGCCTGTTCGTCGCTCAGTTGCGAGTCCAGCAGCGCGCTGAGCTTGCCGACCGTCGAGGCGACCATAATCTGCCCCGGCGTGACCTTGCGGCTGAACGCACGACTGAGCTGAGCCGCGAGGCGCATCGCCAGCAGCGAGTGGCCGCCAAGGGCAAAGAAGTCGGCGTCGATATCGTTCACTTCGCAGCCCAGCAGCGCAGAAAACGCCTGCGCCACGGCGGCTTCGGTTTGCGTCTCGGGTGCGCGACCGGAGGTTTTACTGGTCAGCTCCGGCAGCGGCAGCGCCTTGCGATCCAGCTTGCCGTTGGCGCTTAGCGGCAGCGCGCTGATTTGCAACAGCACCACCGGCACCATATGCGGCGGCAGCTGTGCCCTGAGCGAGTCCAGCAGCGCGTCGCGATCCAGCGGTAAACCGGATTCCGAGACCACGTACCCCACCAGCTGGCGGGCATCGCCGCCCGTTGCCGCAGCCTGATTAAACACGCACGCATGCGCCACGGCCTGAGCCACGTCAGGCAATGACAGCATCGCCCGGTCGATTTCGCCCAGCTCAATGCGCTGACCGCGGATTTTCAGCTGGTCATCGCTGCGGCCCAGATATTCCACCGCGCCGTTGTCCAGCCAGCGGGCAACGTCTCCGGTGCGATACATCCGCTCGCCTGGGGCAAACGGATCGGCAATAAAGCGGCTGGCGGTGAGGTCGGGACGTCCCAGATACCCCTGTGCCAGCTGAATGCCGGTGAGATACAGATCGCCCGCCACGCCGAACGGCACCGGGCGCATCATCGCATCCAGAATGCGCAGCCCCGTATTCCACACCGGGAAGCCGATCGGCACGCTGTTGCCCTCCACTGCCGCCAGCTCCGGGCCGTACGCCGGATACCAGCTCACGTCCACCGCCGCTTCGGTTGGGCCGTAGAGGTTGTGCAGCGGTACATGAGTGAGCTGCTCCCACTCGCGACACAGCGCCGTTGGCAGCGCTTCGCCGCTGCAGAACACCTGCTTCAGCGTTCTGCAGCAGTCGACGTTTTCCGGCGTCAGCGAGGCAACAAATGCCGCCAGCATCGAGGGCACGAAGTGGGTGGTGGTTACGCCATATTCTGCGAAGAAGCTCTGCATCGCCTGCGGATCGCGGTGCGCGTCCGGCTCGGCCATCACCAGCTTTGCCCCGGCGATAAACGGCCACCAGAACTCCCACACCGACACGTCAAAGCTGCACGGCGTTTTCTGCGCCACGACGTCATGCGCCGCCAGTGGATAATGATCCTGCATCCACTTCAGGCGGTTAACGATGGCGGTATGCCCCACCATTACCCCTTTCGGGCGTCCCGTTGAACCCGAGGTAAAGATGATGTACGCGGTCTGCTCCGGCTTCGCCAGACGCAGAGGTTCAGCGCCTGTGGTTGGCAATAGCATGTTGTAACTAAATGAAGGTATCGGCAGATCGTTAAAGCGCGGAAGCTGCGCGTCGGTGGTAATGAGGAGCGACGGTTTCGCGTCCTCCAGCATCATCCGCAGACGATCGTCCGGGTAGCCGGTGTCCAGCGGCAGCCAGGCGGCGCCGGCTTCGACAATGCCGTGCAGCGCCAGGGTCAGGAACACCGAGCGCGGAAGCGCCACCGCCACGCTGTCGCCCGGCTTCACGCCGCGCGCGCGCAGCAGATTTGCCAGCGCGACCACCTGCTCGCGCATCTGGCGGTAGTTCAGCTCAATATGGGCATCCGCCAGCGCGGGAGCGTCCGGCGTTTTGCTCGCCTGCTCCGCCACCAGATCCGCCAGCGTGGTGGAGGGCAGCGCCAGGCCGGTATCGTTGATGCGCGCCAGCCGGGCGTATTCCTGCTCGGATACGGTTTCCACGTCGCCACAGCGCAGGTCCGGGTTCGCGGCAAACTGCGCCAGCATCGCGTTCAGGCGCGAAACGTGGCGCTTCAGCGTCGCGTCGTCGTAACGCTGCCTGTTGGCGAGGATCTCAATGCTTAATCCGCCCTGCTCGTCCGGGAACAGCGCCAGCTCGAGATCGTTCACCGGGCCGGTCGCCAGCGTGTGGGTGATGGCCTCCACGCCGTCGATATCCAGCTGATAATCAAATACCTTCACGTTCAGCACCGGCCCAAACAAGGGTTCGTCCCCTGCGGCCCGCCCGCTGTCGCGCACGATCTGCTCGGCGTCGTAGCGCTGATGTCGGCGCATCTTTTTCAGCTGGTTCGCCAGGCGCAGCGCCAGCTCCGGCAGGCTCTCAAGCGGATTAATATTCACCGCCAGCGGCAGGACGTTAAGCACCGGGCCGGTTGCGGTCAGCGCGGCGGACCCCATGCGGCGCATAAAGATAAACCCGGCGGCGTAGTCCAGCCGTCCGGTGAGGCGGCCGAGCCACAGCGCCACCAGCGCAAGCGCCAGATCGGTGCGCTGTGCCTGCCCGGCTGCCTGCGCCAGCTGGCTAAAGGCGCGAGCGTCCATTGCAATTTTCAGGCGCAGGATGTCGGTAGTGGCGGCGCGTCCCGGCAGCGGCGCGGAGGAGAGCGAGACCGGAGGAGGAAGCTGTTTGCGCTGCTCCTCCCAGAAGGCACCGTCGCGCTGATACGCCTCGCTGTCTCGGTAGAGCTGATACTCGTCAACGACCTCGGCGAACGGAGTAAATGGTGAGGCTGGGGTGGGTTCCCCTTTCTTCCAGGCAGCGTAAATCGCGGCGATCTGGCGGGTAATTGCCGGGAAACTGAAGCCATCCACCACCAGATGGTGATAGCGCTGATACCAGTACCAGCGGTTGTCACCGACCTGAATCAGCTGATGGAAAGCGAGCGGCTGACCGCTGTCCACGCGCAGATCCTGACTGAGATCGGCCTCCATCAGCGCCACGGCGGCGTCGTGAGAATCAACGCTAACGATGGACGGCTCCGGCAGGATCAGGGTCTCATCGACCCACTGCCAGACCTCGCCGTTATCTTCAGCGAAACGCGTGCGCAGGGTATCGGCCTGCATCATGCCCTCGGCGATGGCTTTAGCCAACAGCGGCGCGTCGATATTTCCTTTCAGCTCGGTGTAGTGCGCCACGCTCCAGGCGTTTGGCAGCGAGGAAAGCTGCTCTGCCATCCAGATACCCGGCTGGGCGGCGACGAGAGGAAGACCGGTTCATGCGCGCTCCCCCGCAAAAGAGGACGGCTCAAGCGTCTGCCAGCGTTGCGCCAGCCACTGCTGGCACGCCTCCTGAGAGTGCGGCTCGCAGACCACGCGCCAGCCCGCGGGCAACTCGCACTGCTGCGGCCACAGGCTGTACTGCCCCTGGTCGTTTTGCAAAATGGCGAACTGTCCCTGCGGATTATCGAAAGGATTGCTGAATTCCATACAGACTCCGTTATTGAATGAGCGGCTGCCAGAGGGTCATCAGCCCCTGCGTCAGCCCACCGCGCCAGCAAAGCGCATCGTGTCCGCCGTCAACCTGACGCCAGATAACCGGTTGCTGAGTGTGTAGTTCGGCGAGGATCGCCTGGTTTGCGCGCAAGATAAGCGGCTCGTTGCGCCCGGCTTCAAGAAGGATGCGTAGCCCGCGAGGGGATATTTCGCCGGTTTTAAGTTGTTCGATTAACAGCCCGTCCTGCTGCCCGCCGCGGTGCGGCCACCAGTAGGAGCCGGACTGGCTAAGCACGCAGCCAAAACGCTGCGGCCAGTGCAGTGCGGCATAAAGGGAAGAGAGACCGCCAAAGCTTTGCCCTGCGACCACCGTACGGTCGGCGCGGTCGCTAAACGGCGCGCGTTGTTGGACAAGGGGGAGAAGTTCTTCCTGCACCGCCAGCCAGAAGTCGGGATTGCACGGCAGCTCGCGGTTACGGTGCTCCATATCGATAACATCGATTAAGACGTAGACCGCAGGCGGCAGATTACGCCCGGCGGTGAGCGACGCCAGCGCAGGCCAGACGGGCATGCTTTCGGCCCAGAACTGCCCGTCGAGCAGCACCGCCAGCGGGCGTTCCCGGTCGTCCCCGCCGGTGGTGAAAATCCAGACGCGACGGCGATTTTTCAGGCGCGCGCTTTCCCACTCAATGCAAATGGGCGCGTTGAAGGGCGTATCAGGATGGTTCCAGCCGGGCTGTACGGGCGCCTCCGGCATCTCAAGCGCCGAGACGGCGTGCCCGCGCCCGCCGCGCCAGCTCTGCGCATTCAGCGGGTCAGAAATTGCGTGAGGCAGCAGCTTGCGCCAGCCTTCGCGCAGCGCCATGCGGTCCGGCTGCTCGCCTTCAAATACTGCATCGGCAAAATCGTTTTCATTCACGGAAGGGATAAAACAGTAACTGCCGCGCCACTCGGGGCTGAACTCGCCCTGCCACTGCCAGACGTCGGTATCGGGAATGCGTTCGAGGGACTGCGGGCGGGCATTCTGATGGTGATCGGTCACACCGGTGACGTAGAGCCAGACGCGTTTGATCCGTGACGTTGTTTGCGTTCCTGCCGGGTCACGCCACCAGAACGTGACGCGATAGTTTCCCTTTTCCGGCGTCCCTTCAGGCCCGTTTTTCGACTGCCACCACGCTTCACTTCCGGTTGTTAACGCCGTCACCCTTATAACCTCATGTTTAACAGTCTTTTTTGTTTCAGAGCAAATTTTATTGATAATATTATTGATAACTATTTGCATTTGCAATAGCGTAGTGGCCGCGCTGTGGGAAGCGCTCATAAAACAACCATAAAGCAGGACGTACAATGAATAAGAAGATTCACTCTCTGGCCTTGCTGGTCAATTTAGGGATTTACGGCGTCGCGCTGCCCGCTCTCGCAGACGACAACACCGCCTCAGCGCAGCACGAAGACACGATGGTGATCACCGCTGCCGAGCAAAATCTGCAGGCGCCGGGGGTATCGACCATCACCGCCGACGAGATCCGCAAAAACCCGCCCGCGCGGGACGTGGCGGAAATCATCCGCACCATGCCGGGCGTTAACCTGACCGGTAACTCCACCAGCGGCCAGCGCGGGAATAACCGTCAGATTGATATCCGCGGCATGGGGCCAGAAAACACCCTTATCCTGATCGACGGCAAGCCGGTGACCAGCCGTAACTCTATCCGTCTGGGCTGGCGCGGCGAACGTGACACCCGGGGCGATACCGGCTGGGTCCCGCCGGAGATGATCGAGCGTATCGAAGTGATTCGCGGTCCGGCCGCCGCGCGCTACGGTAACGGCGCGGCGGGCGGCGTGGTGAACATCATCACAAAAAAATTCGACGACCAGTGGCACGGCTCCTGGAACACCTACCTGAATGCGCCTGAGCACAAGGATGAAGGTTCCACCAAACGCACCAACTTCAGCCTGAGCGGCCCGCTGGGCGGCGACTTCAGCTTCCGCATGTTCGGTAACCTGGACAAAACCCAGGCCGACGCGTGGGACATCAACCAAGGTCACCAGTCTGACCGTACCGGTGCCTACGCCGACACGCTGCCCGCGGGCCGTGAAGGGGTAGAGAATAAAGACATCAACGGCGTGGTGCGCTGGGACTTTGCGCCAATGCAGTCACTGGAATTTGAGGCGGGCTACAGCCGCCAGAACAACCTCTACGCCGGTGATACCCAGAACACCAACAACGACAACAGCTCCAGCGGGCTGGTGAAAAAGAACTACGGCAAAGAGACCAACCGAATCTATCGCCAGAACTTCGCGGTGACCTGGAACGGCGGTTGGGACAACGGCATTACCACCAGCAACTGGGCGCAGTACGAGCACACCCGCAACTCCCGTCTGGGCGAAGGGCTGGCGGGCGGTCTGGAAGGTCTGTTCAACAGCAATAAATTCACCGACACCGACCTGGCCGACGTGATGCTGCACAGCGAAATCAACCTGCCGATTGATTTCCTCGTTAACCAGAACCTGACGCTCGGCACCGAGTGGAACCAGCAGCGCATGAAGGACTCGACCTCCTTCACGCAAACCCAGCAGGGCGGCACCATCCCGGGCATGAGCGAAGACCGTAGCCCGTACACGTCAGCGGAGATCTTCTCCCTGTTTACCGAAAACAACATGGAGCTGACCGACAGCACCATGCTGACCCCTGCCCTGCGCTTCGACCACCACACCATCGTGGGCAATAACTGGAGCCCGTCCCTGAACCTGTCGCAGGGTCTGGGGGATGACTTCACCCTGAAGATGGGCATCGCGCGCGCCTACAAAGCACCAAGCCTGTACCAGACCAACCCGAACTACCTGCTCTACAGTAAAGGCCAGGGCTGCTACGCCAGTTCCGACGGCGTGGGCTGCTACATGATGGGCAACGACGATCTGAAAGCGGAAACCAGCATCAACAAGGAGATTGGCCTGGAGTGGAAACGCGACGGCTGGCTGGCGGGCGTGACATGGTTCCGCAACGACTACCGCAACAAGATTGAAGCGGGCTACGCGCCGATTGGCCAGACCTCCACCGGTAAAGTCACCACCGATATCTACCAGTGGGAAAACGTGCCGAAAGCGGTGGTGGAAGGCCTGGAAGGCTCCCTGAACGTGCCGGTCAGCGACACCATCAACTGGACCAACAACATCACCTATATGCTGCAAAGCAAGAACAAGGAGACCGGCGACCGTCTGTCGATTATTCCTGAGTACACGCTGAACTCCACCCTGAGCTGGCAGGTGCACCAGGATGTGTCATTGCAGTCGACCTTCACCTGGTACGGCAAGCAGCAGCCGAAGAAGTACAACTATAAAGGCCAGCCGGTGACCGGGTCTGAAAAAGACGAGGTCAGCCCGTACAGCATCGTTGGCCTGAGCGCCACCTGGGACGTGACGAAAAACGTCAGCCTGACCGGCGGCGTGGACAACGTCTTCGACAAGCGCCAGTGGCGCGCGGGTAATGCCCAGACCACGGGGAACGCGACAACCGGCGCGTATATGTACGGTGCGGGTGCGTATACGTATAATGAACCGGGTCGCACCTGGTATATGAGCGTAAACACAAGATTCTGATAAAGGCAGTGACTTCCCCCTCTCCCTGTGGGAGAGGGTTGGGGTGAGGGCATCAGTCCGCACAATTCAGAGGGAAAAACCATGCACACCACCCACAGCACATTTTCTCTCGCCGGCCTCACCCTCCACCGCATCATCTTCGACCCCGCCACCTTCACCGACGCCGATCTCCTCTGGCTCCCCCATCACGCCCAGCTCGCTGACGCCGGACGTAAACGCAAGGCTGACCATCTGGCAGGACGCATCGCCGCCGCGCACGCCTTACCAGACCACACCGTTCCCGCCATCGGCCCCAGCGGGGAACCGCTCTGGCCGGACGGAATTTCCGGCAGCATCACCCACAGCGGCACGGAGGCGATGGCTGTCGTCGCGCCATACCCTGCGCTTATCGGTATCGATAGTGAAGCGATCCTCGCCGAAAATGAAGCAAGGGAAATCAAAGATGGCATTATAGATGCCCAGGAAGAGCGTGTGCTTTCCCGCTCGGGTTACCCGTTCGCCCTCGCCCTGACGCTGGTTTTCAGCGCCAAAGAGAGCCTGTTTAAGGCCCTCTTTCCGCAGGTGCAGGCTTACATGGGGTTTGACAGCGCGCGCGTCACCCTGCTCGACGATAAGACGCTTACGCTGGCGTTGACCCGTCAACTGTCAGGCTTTAACGAAGGCACCGCCTTCACCCTGCACTGGCAACTGCGCGGCGAGCAGGCGATCACCCTGCTGTCACACGTTCCTGCCGACGCGCCTTCACGCTGGTCACCACAAACGTCACGATAAACACCACCGCGAACAGGACCACAATGGTCGGCGCGGGTGCGCTGTCGAGATAAAACGAGGCATACACGCCGCTGACCGACACCAGTACTGATACCGCCACTGCCACCAGCAGCGCCATGTGGAAGCGTCGGGCAATCAGCACCGCAATCGCACCGGGGGCAATCAGCAGCGAAATCGACAGAATAATCCCCACCGCCTTCAGCGTCGCCACGATGGTCAGCGACACCATGCACAGTAAGCCATAGTGCAGCCATCGGGCGCGCAGGCCGCTCGCCTGCGCCTGCTGATAGTCAAAGCAGAACAGCAGGAAATCGCGCCACTTCAGGCCAATCACCAGCGCAATCAGCCCCGCGACGAGACCGCTTTGCAGAATGTCCATCCCGTTAATGCCCAGCATATCGCCGAACAGAATGTGGTCGAGATGCACCTCAGGTTTAACGGCGATATAGAGGATCAGCCCCGCGCCAAACATCCCGGAAAAGACGATCCCCATCACCGTATCCTGCTTGATCCGGCTATTGTCCTTGAGGTAGCCGGTGGCGACCGCGCAAAACAGACCGGCAACGAACGCGCCCAGCGCCAGCGGCAGGCCCATCACCCACGCCAGCACCACGCCGGGAAACACCGCGTGGCTCATGGCGTCGCCCATCAGCGCCCAGCCTTTCAGCACCAGAAAAACCGACAGCAGCGCGCAGGGCACGGCTACCAGAAGTGAAATCAGCAGCGCGTTGTTCATGAACGCAAACTGGAAGGGTTCAAGGAGCAGCGCCATCATGGGTGTGCCTCCTTCGCGCGACGACGGCTGGCGAGCAGCCCGTGCTTCGGCGCAAAGACGAACGCCAGCAGGAACAGCAGCGTCTGGGCGACCACAATAATGCCGCCGGTGGCGCCGTCCAGGTAATAGCTGGCCCACGCGCCGAGGAAGCTGGTGAGGCTGCCAATGGTGACGGCAATCATCAGCAGACGCGGGAAGCGGTCGGTGAGCAGCCACGCGGTTGCGCCGGGCGTAACCACCAGGCAAATCACCAGAAACGCGCCGACGGTTTGCAGCGCCGCCACGGTGGAGACCGCCAGCAGCGTGAAGAACAGTACCTTCAGGCGCTCCGGGCGCAGGCCGATGGCGCGGGCGTGGTTCTCATCAAAAAAGGTCACCATCAGATCTTTCCATTTGAACAGCAGGATAACCATCGACACCACGCCGATAATCGCCAGCTGGACGATATCCTCCGGAGCGATAGCCAGAATATTGCCGAGCACGATGGTCTGAATATTCACCGAGGTTGGGTTGAGCGAGACCATAAACAGCCCCAGCCCGAAAAAAGGAGGAGAAGATCAGCCCGATGATGGCGTCCTCCTTCAGGCGGCTGCGCTGGTTGAGAAACAGCATGCTGCCCGCCGCCAGCCCGCCCGATAAAAACGCCCCCAGCGAGAAAGGCAGCCCGAGCATGTAAGCCCCCGCCACGCCCGGCACGATGGAGTGCGAGAGCGCATCGCCGATCAGCGACCAGCCTTTGAGCATCAGGTAGCAGGAGAGAAACGCGCACAGCCCACCCACCATCGCCGAGACCCACATCGCGTTAAGCATGTACTCATAGCTGAAGGGTTCGAGAAGGGCGTTCATTTTGCCTCCTGCCGGTGCGTCACGAAGGGCCGCTCGTCGTCGGTGATAATGCGGTCTTCAGAACCGCTGAGCACCACGTGGCGCAGCACGCCGCTGAAGGCGCGCTCAAGGTTTTCGGCGGTGAAGGTGGTTTCCGTCGGACCGCTCGCCAGCACGGTGCCTTTTACCATCACCGTGTAATCGCAAAACTCCGTGACCGAGCCTAAATTGTGGGTCGAGACCAGCATGGTTTTGCCCTCGTCGCGCAACTCGCGCAGCAGGCTGATGATTCTGGCTTCGGTTTTAACGTCCACGCCGGTAAACGGCTCGTCGAGCAGGATCACCTCGCCCTGCTGGGCAATCGCCCGCGCCAGGAAGACGCGCTTCTTTTGCCCGCCGGAGAGCTCGCCAATCTGCCGGTGGCGCAGCTCGAGCATATCCACGCGCTTCAGGGCGTCGGTCACGATCTGCCGATCCTGCGCTTTAGGCCGCCGCAGAAACCCCATATGCCCGTAGCGCCCCATCATCACCACGTCCTCGACCAGCACCGGAAACGACCAGTCGACCTCTTCCGACTGCGGCACGTAGGCGACCAGGTTCTGGCGCAGCGCCCGGTGAGGCGGCAGCCCATTGAGGGTGATAGTGCCGCTCGCCGCCCGCACAAAGCCCATCACCGCCTTAAACAGCGTGGACTTGCCGGAGCCGTTCACCCCCACCAGCGCGGCAATCGATCCGCCGGGCACGCTGAACGACGCATTGCGCAGCGCCGTGTGGCCGTTGCGGTAGGTCACGGTCACGTCCGTGACGACAATCCCCTTCTGCATGGTCACTCCTTCATGCCGTCGCGAATGCCCTGCACCAGCGTGCGGGTGGTGACGTTCAGCAGATCGATATAGGTCGGCACCGGGCCGTTTTTCCGCGCTCAGGGAGTCAACGTACAGCACGCCGCCGTAGTGGGCCCCGGCTTCCCGCGCCACCTGACGCGCCGGCTTATCGGAAACCGTACTTTCGCTGAATACCGCCGGGATGCGGTGTTTCTTCACCAGATCGATCACCTTGCGCACCTGCTGCGGCGTCCCCTGCCGATCGGCGTTGATCGGCCACAGGTAAAGTTCCTTCATGCCCAGATCCCGCGCAAGATAGGAGAAGGCGCCCTCGCTGGTCACCATCCAGCGTTTGTCTTCCGGGATCTCCGCCACCTGCTTGCGCAGCGGTTCAAGTGTCGCGACGATCTTCTGCTTGTAGGCTTCAGCGTTACGTTGGTAGACCTGCGCATTCACCGGGTCGTACTTCACCAGCGCGTCGCGGATGTTATCAACGTAAATCAGCGCGTTGTCCGGCGACATCCACGCGTGCGGGTTAGGCTTGCCGTCGTACGGCCCCTCGCTGATGCCCATCGGGGTGATGCCCTGGGTGACAATCACCTCCGGCACGCTGTTCAGATGCTGATAAAAACGCTGGAACCACAGCTCCAGGTTCATGCCGTTCGCCAGGATCAGCTGCGCCTTTTGCGCGCGCTTGATATCCCCCGGCGTCGGCTGGTACTCGTGGATTTCAGCGCCCGGTTTGGTGATGGAGGTGACTTCTGCGGCATCCCCCGCCACGTTTTTCGCCATATCCGCGATGACGGTAAAGGTGGTGATGACCTGGAACTTTTCAGCCGCCAGCGCGCCCGTGCTGGCCGTAGCCGTGAGCAGCGCGCCGAGCAACAGACGCTTTAATCCTTGCAGTGGGTGCATCGCAGAAGTCTCCTGAGGTGGTGAAATTCAAAGCAAAATTAGCCCGTGCTATAAGGTATAGCACAGGCTATATTTAAATGAAAATGGTTATCATTAAAGTTATGTCAATGAAGGGTGGGCCTGACGGCGCTTCGCTTATCAGGCCTACGGAAAAGCAGTTTTGTAGGCCGGGTAAGCGCAGCGCCACCCGGCATAAGGGCGACTCACAGCCCGGCAAGTGCCTTGTAAAATGCAGGATTCTCCCTAATCACATTAAGTACCTTCGCCGCCAGCCCGGTTGGATTGCGGCGTTTGGACTCCCAGCTCTTTATCGTATCGACGCTCGTGCCAAGCGCCTTCGCCATTTCGCTTTGCGTGATATTGAGCTGCTCTCTGATGGCACGCACATCAGCAACTTCATAGCGGGTTACTCGGGAAGCGGCTTTTCTTCCGTTATGGATCTCAACGGCCTCTTCAAGCGAAGATTTTAATTCATTAAAAATACTCATTATCAGCCTCCACCTGCCTGATTGGGGTACATAGTACACCTCTCATTTACGGCACTGGAAGCAGTATTTTTCAGAATGGAAGTCAGCTTTTTAAGTTCTGCTTTCTCTGCCTCTGTCAGGCTGTCCTTTATGCATTTTGGATAGGCCATAATGAAATAGATCACCTCCTCCGTGGCCAGAAAGTAAATCACTCTGATACCCCCTCTCTTTCCCTTTGAGGCTGCCGCCATCCTTATTTTACGTAAACCACCCGTCTGCTGGATCAGGTCACCTTTATCAGGCCACGCAATAAGTTCCTTTTGCAGATCCTTTAATTCATCATCCGTAGCAATGCTTTTAATCTGTCGGGTAAAGAGTGATGTTTCGATAAACTCTATCGCATGACTCATCCATAGTTCCTTCCCTAAACGCAGCAAAAGCCCGAATGCTTCAACACCAGGCTCATGCTGCATGGTTACTCTTCCTTGAGTAATGCTGCGCCAAATAACTGTATTTATATACAGCCTAAAGGTATTTTAAGAATCCGTTTAGACATCCGGGAACATCACGCTATTCCCCGGCGCTTCCCTGTGCAGATGGATAAAGTTCAGGTGCCGTTCATACTGGTCCAGAATATCCGTTATCACCTGCTCCTTGCTGTAGTCCATCAGGTCATTCCCCTGGCTACCTTCCAGCAGGAACGTCTCCAGCCGGTAGTAGGTTGATTTCCCGCTACGCGCCCGGTAGGTAAAGCCAGGCACCGAGTACTGCTGCGGCCAGATCTGATAGACAAAGTTCTGCTCGTCGCCCATGTGCACCAGCAGATCCAGGTGCCCCAGGGTTTCGCCCTCCTCCGGCGGCAGGTTTTTCAGCTCCACGTAGGCACCACGCAGCTTCAGCTCCTGCGCCACCTCTTCCATCGCCGGGAAGCAGACCGTCTCCATCATCTGTTTGGTGTAGCGCGTGCCCGGGTAGTTCATCAGGCGCGACAGGCGTTTCTTCCAGCTCAGCCTGTCCTGAGCGCCCATTGGCCGCGGCGCGGTGTCGCGGCTGGCGCTGACGCGGCGGTAGTCTTCCACCTTGAGCGATTTATACAGCCCGGCCATCACGAAGAAGATCACAAAGCTGAACGGCAGGCCCATGATCACCGTGGTGTTCTGCAGCGCCGAAATGCCGTTGGTCATCAGCATGCCGAGCGTCAGCAGGCCGATGGCGACCGACCAGAAGATGCGCAGCCAGTTCGGCGCGTCGCTGTTGATGTCCTTCAGCTTTGAGGTGAAGTTCCCCAGCACCAGCGCGCCGGAATCCGCCGAGGTGACGTAAAACAGCAGGCCGGTGATGGTCGCCACGGAGGCGCTAAAGGTGAACGCCGGATACTGCGCCAGCAGGCTGTAGAAGCCGCGCTCCGGGTGCGCCATCGCTTCCTGGGCAAAGGTTGCGTTGCCGTGGATGATCTCGTGCAGCGCGCTGTTGCCGAAAATCGACAGCCACAGCAGGGTAAAGGTGAACGGGATAATCAGCGTGCCCATCACAAACTGGCGGATGGTACGGCCACGCGAAATGCGCGCCAGGAACAGGCCGACAAACGGCGACCACGCAACCCACCACGCCCAGAAGAAGAGCGTCCAGCTGTTCATCCACTCTACCGGGCGGTCGAAGGCGAAACTGTTCAGCGTCATGCCCATAAAGCGGTTCACGTAGTCGCCCACGTTAAGCACCAGGGCGTTGAGCAGGAACGAGGTGTCGCCCATAAACAGCACGAACAGGATCAGGCCCAGCGCCAGCGCCACGTTCAGCTCGGAGAGCACGCGGATGCCCTTATCCACGCCGGAGGTCACCGAAATGGTGGCGATAATCACCGAGAGCGCAATCAGCGCCGCTTTCGCCGCCATCGAATCCGGAATATCAAACAGCACGCTTAGCCCGTAGTTGAGCTGGACCACGCCAATGCCGAGCGTCGTCGCGATGCCGAAGATGGTGCCAATTACCGCCGCGATATCGACGCTGTGGCCAATCGGGCCATTAATTCTTTTCCCGAAAATCGGGTACAGCGCGGAGCGGATGGTGAGGGGCAAATTATAACGATAGCTAAAGTATCCGAGCGCCATGCCCATCAGGGCATACATCGACCAGCCTGTCAGGCCGTAGTGGAACAGCGTCCAGACCATCGCCTGGCGCGCGGCCTCCATCGTCTGCCCTGCCCCTTCCGGCGGCTGCATATATTGCGTGACCGGTTCGGCCACGGAGAAGAACATCAGGTCGATGCCGATACCGGCGGCAAACAGCATCGCCGCCCAGCTTAACAGACTAAACTCGGGTTTTGACTGCTCGGGCCCGAGCTTCACCGAACCAAAGCGCGAACAGGCAATGCAAACAACAAAGACAATATAGAGCGTCGCCGCCAGCAAATAGTACCAGCCGAAGGTCTTCGACACCCAGTTCAGGGTGCGCCCAATCCACTCGGCAGAGAAGTCGCTAAAGAAGATCGTCATCAGGGAAAACAACAAAATCAGTCCTGCGGATGTATAAAAAACAACCGGATTGATTTTGTCCTTTTCTCTGTCTTGCGAAAGATCTGTCATCCAGTATCCCCACTGTTTTTGTAACTATTAAAATCCAAATCCGCAACAATTAAGACACATTTTATATTGAACGTCCAATCAAAAACCGCTTTAATGGTTAACCAACGCTGATGAATGGAGTGGCAAAAATGCCCAAAGTGGGGATGCAGCCGATCCGGCGCAGGCAACTGATCAACGCCACGCTGGAAGCAATAAATGAAGTGGGAATGCATGACGCAACCATCGCGCAGATCGCCCGTCGGGCGGGAGTCTCAACCGGGATCATCAGTCACTACTTCAAAGATAAAAATGGCCTGCTGGAAGCGACCATGCGCGACATCACCGGCCAGCTGCGCGACGCGGTTCTGAGCCGCCTGCATGCCCTGCCGGATGGCAGCGCAGAGCAACGATTGCAGGCGATTGTCGGCGGCAACTTTGATGAAACCCAGATCAGCAGCGCGGCAATGAAAGCCTGGCTGGCCTTCTGGGCGAGCAGCATGCATCAGCCGATGCTCTACCGGTTGCAACAGGTAAGCAGCCGCCGTTTGCTTTCAAACCTGGTGTACGAATTCCGCCGCGAACTGCCGCGTGAACAGGCGCAGGAGGCGGGCTACGGGCTTGCAGCGCTGATCGACGGGTTGTGGCTGCGCGCCGCGCTAAGCGGCAAACCACTGGATAAAAACGTAGCCCAGTCGCTCACCAGCCACTTTATCAGCCAGCATTTACCGACCGAATAACCGAGGAGAATTTATGTCCCGAATGGCAGAACAGCAGCTTTATATCAATGGTGGTTATACATCCGCCACCAGCGGTCGCACCTTCGAGACCATTAACCCGGCTAACGGCGACGTTCTGGCGACCGTACAGGCCGCCGGGCGCGAAGATGTCGATCGCGCCGTCCAGAGTGCCCGGCAAGGGCAAAAAATCTGGGCGGCGATGACCGCCATGGAGCGCTCCCGCATCCTGCGTCGCGCCGTCGATATCCTGCGCGAGCGGAACGACGAACTGGCGAAGCTGGAAACCCTCGACACCGGAAAAGCGTATTCGGAAACATCAACCGTCGATATCGTTACCGGTGCGGACGTGCTGGAGTACTACGCGGGGCTGATCCCGGCGCTGGAAGGCAGCCAGATCCCACTGCGCGATACCTCTTTCGTCTACACCCGTCGCGAGCCGCTGGGCGTGGTGGCGGGTATTGGCGCGTGGAACTACCCGATCCAGATCGCCCTGTGGAAATCCGCCCCGGCGCTGGCGGCGGGCAACGCGATGATCTTCAAGCCGAGCGAAGTCACCCCCCTCACCGCCCTGAAGCTTGCGGAAATCTACACCGAAGCGGGCCTGCCGGACGGCGTGTTTAACGTTCTGCCGGGCGTAGGCGCGGAGACCGGCCAGTACCTGACCGAACACCCGGGCATCGCGAAAGTCTCCTTCACCGGTGGCGTCGCCAGCGGCAAAAAGGTGATGGCGAACTCGGCGGCCTCGTCCCTGAAAGAGGTGACGATGGAGCTGGGCGGCAAATCCCCGCTGATTGTGTTTGACGATGCGGATCTCGATCTCGCTGCCGACATCGCGATGATGGCCAAACTTCTTCAGCTCCGGCCAGGTCTGCACCAACGGCACCCGCGTGTTCGTACCCGCGAAGTTCAAGGCCGCGTTTGAGCAGAAAATTGTTGAGCGCGTGGGCCGCATCCGCGCGGGCGATCTGTTCGATGAAAACACCAACTTTGGCCCGCTGGTCAGCTTCCCGCACCGCGACAATGTGCTGCGCTATATCGCCAAAGGCAAAGAGGAAGGTGCGCGCGTGCTGTGCGGCGGCGACGTGCTGAAGGGCGAAGGCTTTGACAACGGCGCGTGGGTCGCTCCGACCGTGTTACCGACTGCACCGACGAGATGACCATTGTGCGCGAAGAGATCTTCGGGCCGGTGATGTCCATCCTCACCTATGAATCTGAAGAAGAAGCTCTCCGCCGCGCCAACGATACCGACTACGGGCTGGCGGCAGGCATCGTGACGGCCGATCTGAACCGGGCCCATCGCGCGATTAATCAGCTTGAGGCGGGTATTTGCTGGATCAACACCTGGGGGGGAATCCCCGGCGGAAATGCCGGTTGGCGGCTACAAACACTCCGGTATCGGCCGTGAAAACGGCGTGATGACGCTCCAGAGTTACACCCAGGTGAAGTCCATCCAGGTTGAGATGGGTAAATTCCAGTCCATATTTTAACCGGGAGGTTTTTTTGCAATTTGACTACATCATTATTGGTGCCGGCTCCGCCGGCAACGTTCTGGCAACACGACTGACTGAAGATCCGGATACCACCGTTCTGCTGCTTGAAGCGGGCGGCCCGGATTACCGCTTTGACTTCCGCACCCAGATGCCTGCCGCACTGGCATTCCCGCTGCAGGGCAAGCACTACAACTGGGCGTACGAAACCGAGCCAGAGCCCTATATGAATAACCGCCGCATGGAGTGCGGACGCGGTAAAGGGCTTGGCGGGTCGTCGCTCATCAACGGCATGTGCTACGTGCGCGGCAACGCGATGGATCTGGACAACTGGGCGAAAGAGCCGGGTCTGGAGCACTGGAGCTACCTCAACTGCCTGCCCTACTACCGTAAGGCTGAAACTCGCGACGTGGGTCCGAACGACTACCACGGCGGCGACGGCCCGGTGAGCGTCACCACCTCCAAACCGGGCGTGAACCCGCTGTTTGAGGCAATGGTGGAAGCGGGCGTACAGGCGGGCTACCCGCGCACGGACGATCTCAACGGCTACCAGCAGGAAGGCTTCGGCCCGATGGACAGAACGGTCACACCGCAGGGCCGACGCGCCAGCACCGCGCGCGGCTATCTGGACCAGGCGAAGCAGCGCCCGAACCTGACCATCCGCACCCATGCCATGACCGATCGCATTCTCTTTGACGGCAAGCGCGCCGTGGGCGTCGAGTGGCTGGAAGGCGAAAGCACCATCCCGTCCAAAGCATCGGCAAACAAAGAGGTGCTGCTGTGCGCCGGGGCGATTGCCTCTCCGCAGATCCTGCAACGCTCCGGCGTGGGCAACGCGGAACTGCTGAAGCAGTTTGATATTCCGCTGGTGCATGACCTGCCCGGCGTGGGCGAAAACCTGCAGGATCACCTGGAGATGTATCTCCAGTACGAATGCAAAGAGCCGGTCTCCCTCTACCCTGCCCTGCAGTGGTGGAACCAGCCGAAGATTGGCGCCGAGTGGCTGTTTGGCGGCACCGGCGTGGGGGCGAGCAACCACTTCGAGGCGGGTGGGTTTATCCGCAGCCGCGAGGAGTTCGAGTGGCCGAACATTCAGTATCACTTCCTGCCGGTGGCGATTAACTACAACGGCTCCAACGCGGTGAAAGAGCACGGCTTCCAGTGTCACGTTGGGTCGATGCGCTCACCAAGCCGTGGGCACGTGCGTATTAAATCGCGCGATCCGCACCAGCATCCGGCAATCCTGTTCAACTATATGTCCCACGAGCAGGACTGGCAGGAATTCCGCGATGCGATCCGCATCACCCGCGAAATCATGCATCAGCCCGCGCTGGACAAATACCGTGGCCGCGAAATCAGCCCGGGGGTTGAGTGCCAGACCGACGAACAGCTGGACGAGTTTGTGCGCAACCACGCCGAAACCGCCTTCCACCCGTGTGGAAGCTGCAAAATGGGCTATGACGAGATGGCGGTAGTCGATGGCGAAGGCCGCGTTCACGGGCTCGAAGGGTTACGCGTGGTGGATGCGTCGATCATGCCGCAGATCATCACCGGCAACCTGAACGCCACCACAATTATGATCGGTGAGAAAATTGCTGATGCCATTCGCGGGCGTGAGCCGCTGGCGAAGAGTACGGCGGCGTATTACGTGGCGAACGGAGCGCCGGTTCGCCGATGATAGATCGAGCCCCTCTCAGAGGGGTTACTTTAAAAAGTTTCTCATTAAGGTCATAACGAACCAGGTTATTATACAAACCATATGTTTATGGGTGCAAACTCCTTGAAAAATTTAACGTTTCTGACGGAACATTCAAATTACTTCCTCGATATAAATTCTCTAAGAAATGCGAAGTAAATTTCCTTTTGGATCTTTTCTTAAATTATTTACATTTCGCCGAATACCCGACCAAACACCATTCCACAGTCATTACAATTTGGTTATGGATTTAAACTCA
>OKVS01000216.1_pt1 | contig 26517 bp, 30 predicted proteins | sample 1606911 | NCBI WGS metagenome assembly OKVS01 (sample SAMN03281016, study PRJEB24777) | human gut metagenome | isolation source: fecal sample PR161 from 1 month old female Malay infant, caesarean... | reverse complement strand
CTTCACCGGCCAGATTGCCGCCGCGCTCGGCGGCCGGCAACAGCGTGCTGGCGAAACCTGCCGAGCAGACGCCGCTTATCGCCGCCCAGGGCGTGGCGATTCTGCTGGAAGCCGGCGTGCCGCCGGGCGTTATTCAACTGCTGCCTCGGTCGCGGGGAGACCGTGGGCGCCGCGCTAACCTCCGATGAGCGCGTGCGCGGCGTGAATGTTCACCGGCTCCACCGAAGTGGCCACCCTGCTGCAGCGCAATATCGCCAGCCGCCTCGATCCCCAGGGCGCCCGACGCCGCTGATCGCCGAAACCGGCGGGATGAACGCGATGATCGTCGATTCGTCGGCGCTCACCGAGCAGGTAGTGATCGACGTGCTGGCTTCCGCGTTCGACAGCGCTGGCCAGCGCTGCTCCGCCCTGCGCGTGCTATGCCTGCAGGAAGAGGTCGCCGATCACACCTTAACCATGCTGCGCGGCGCCATGAGCGAGTGCCGGATGGGCAATCCGGGGCGCCTGACCACCGATATCGGTCCGGTTATCGATGCGGAAGCGAAAGAGAATATCGAACGCCATATTCAGGCGATGCGCGCCAAAGGCCGCACCGTCTACCAGGCGGTGCGCGAGAATAGCGAAGACGCCCGCGAATGGCGTCACGGGACCTTCGTGCCGCCGACGCTTATCGAGCTCGACAGCTTCGACGAGCTGAAAAAAGAGGTCTTCGGCCCGGTACTGCACGTGGTGCGCTATAACCGTAACGAGCTGGACAAACTGGTCGAGCAGATTAACGCCTCTGGCTACGGCCTGACCCTCGGCGTGCATACCCGTATCGACGAAACCATCGCCCAGGTCACCGGCAGCGCCAAGGTGGGCAACCTGTACGTCAACCGCAATATGGTTGGCGCGGTGGTCGGCGTGCAGCCGTTCGGCGGCGAAGGGCTGTCCGGTACCGGTCCGAAAGCCGGCGGTCCGCTGTATCTGTACCGTCTGCTCTCCAGCCGTCCGCAGGACGCGGTTGGCGTGACCTTCGCCCGCCAGGATGCGGAGCGTCCGCTGGACGCCCAGCTGAAAACGCTGCTGGAAAAACCGCTGCAGGCGCTGCAGCAGTGGGCCGCGGGCCGTCCTGAGCTGCAGGCGCTGTGCCAGCAGTACAGCGAGCAGGCGCAAAGCGGCACTCAACGCCTGCTGCCGGGGCCAACCGGCGAGCGCAACACCCTGACGCTGATGCCGCGCGAGCGCGTGCTGTGCGTAGCGGATAACGAACAGGATGCGCTGATCCAGCTGGCGGCTGTGCTGGCGGTGGGTTGTGAAGTACTGTGGCCGGACAGCGCCCTGCAGCGCGATCTGGCGAAGAAACTGCCGCGGGAGGTCAGCGAGCGCATTCGCTTTGCCAAAGCGGAGCAGTTGCCTGGCCAGGCCTTCGACGCGGTTATCTACCACGGCGATTCCGACCAGCTGCGCGAGCTGTGCGAGCAGGTGGCGGCGCGCGACGGGGCGATTGTCTCCGTGCAGGGTTTCGCCCGCGGCGAAACCAATCTGCTGCTGGAGCGGCTGTATATCGAGCGTTCGCTGAGCGTTAACACCGCGGCGGCAGGCGGTAACGCCAGCCTGATGACCATCGGCTAAAACGGGCTCCCCGGTGGCGCTGCGCTTACCGGGGCTACCTACCACCGCCAAAGGGTAGCCCGGATAAGGCGCGGTGCGCCGCCATCCGGGCAATCAGTCTGCGCTGCGATCAGCTAATGACAGCCGACGTCAGCTGTGTTTAATTAAGGCTCCCGGACGGGAGCCTTTTTTATGGGAGCAGAACAATGAAACGCACGTTATTTGCCGTGATGGCCCTGCTGGCCAGCGGCGCGGCGCTGGCGGACGAGTGCAGCAGCGCCAACACCCAAACCGAAATGAATCAGTGCGCGGCTGCGCAGTATCAGGCGGCCGATAAAAAACTGAACGACACCTGGCAGCAGGCCCTGCAGCGGGCGGTGGGTAAACAACAAACATTACTGAAGCAGGCGCAGCAGGCATGGATCGCCTTACGCGACGCCGACTGCGCCTTTCTCGCGTCCGGCGCCGAAGGCGGCAGCATGCAGCCAATGCTGGTCAGCCAGTGCATGACCGATAAGAGCGTGGAGCGGGAGTCTTTCCTCGCCTCGCTGCTACAGTGCGAGGATGGCGATCAAAGCTGCCCGCTGCCGCCCGCCAATTAACGGACGCGAATGCCTTCGATAATCATCCGCTGGACATTATCGACCGTTTGTTCAAAAAAGGCCGCATCCTGCAGCGTGGCGCCGGTGACCGCCTCCACCTGGGTGGCGAAGTCGGCGTAATGCTGGGTGGTAGCCCAGATCATAAAGATTAAATGCTGTGGATCGACCGGCGCCAGCTTGCCGCGGTCGATCCAGCCGGAGACTATCGCCGATTTTTCGTCGACCAGCGCTTTCAGATCCCCGGTCAGTTCGCCCATCAGCAGCGGCGCCCCCTGCAGCATCTCGAGGCAGAAGAGCTTCGAGGCCTGGGGATGATCGCGGGACACCTCCAGCTTCAGGCGAATATATTCGCGGATCGCCACCAGCGGGCTGATATCCTCACGAAAGGCCTTCAGCGGCGCCAGCCAGATGGCGAGGATCTGCTGCAGGACTGCCACATACAGCGCCTCTTTCGAAGGGTAGTAATAGAGCAGATTGGTTTTCGATACCCCGGCGCGCTCAGCCACCTGCTCCAGCCGCGTACCGTGAATACCAAATTGCGAAAATGCCTCCAGCGCGGCGGCCAGGATGGCCTCCTTTTTGGCGCTGACCGCTTGTGAACGTTTGCCGCTTTTCTTCACCGCGCCCTGTGCCATACATCCTCTCCTTCAGTTGACGCCACCAGCATAGCAAAAGCCCTGCGCCGACACGACCCCATGCACCCTGATTGCGCATGACTGCCGTTTTTTCGTGCACTGATTTTGACCATCCAGTCCACTTTTTTATCGTCCTTTTTAGCAACTCAAAAGTAACACATTAATAACATTAGCATTTATAAAACTGGCATCGCCTTTGCTTTACCTTTTCTGCGAGGTGGTCCAGGGAGAGGCAGGATGCCGCACCATCGCAACCCATCTTCCATGACTGCAGAGAGGTAGGTATGAAAATTGGTGTTTTCGTTCCCATTGGCAACAACGGCTGGCTGATCTCCACCCATGCCCCGCAGTATATGCCGACCTTTGAACTGAATAAGGCCATCGTGCAGAAGGCCGAGCACTACCATTTCGACTTCGCGCTCTCCATGATCAAACTGCGCGGCTTCGGCGGGAAAACTGAATTCTGGGATCACAACCTGGAGTCCTTCACCCTGATGGCCGGCCTGGCCGCGGTGACCTCGAAGATCCAGATCTACGCCACCGCCGCCACCCTGACGCTGCCGCCGGCGATTGTCGCCCGGATGGCCTCCACTATCGACTCCATCTCCGGCGGCCGGTTTGGCGTCAATCTGGTGACCGGCTGGCAAAAACCGGAATATGACCAGATGGGCATGTGGCCGGGAGATGACTATTTCGCCAGCCGCTATGACTATCTCACCGAATACGTCCAGGTGCTCCGTGACCTGTGGGGCACCGGGCGCAGCGATTTCAAAGGTGACTACTTCACCATGAACGACTGCCGTGTCAGCCCGCGCCCGTCGCAGCCGATGAAGGTGATCTGCGCCGGGCAGAGCGATGCCGGGATGGCCTTCTCCGCCCAGCATGCGGACTACAACTTTTGCTTTGGCAAAGGGGTCAACACGCCAACGGCCTTTGCCCCGACCGCCGCACGCATGATGCAGGCGGCGGAAAAAAACCGGCCGCGACGTGGGGTCCTATGTGCTGTTCATGGTGATCGCCGACGAAACCGACGAGGCGGCGCGCGCCAAATGGGAACATTACAAAGCGGGCGCCGATGAAGAAGCGCTGGCGTGGCTCACCGAGCAGAGTCAGAAAGATACCCGCTCCGGCAGCGATACCAACGTGCGCCAGATGGCCGACCCCACCTCGGCGGTCAACATTAACATGGGCACCCTGGTCGGATCGTATGCCAGCGTCGCCCGTATGCTTGATGAAGTAGCGAGCGTGCCCGGCACCGACGGCGTGCTGCTGACCTTTGATGATTTTCTTGCCGGCATTGACGCCTTTGGCGAACGCATTCAGCCGCTGATGCGCTGCCGGAACCACATTGCTTCTGTTACCCGTGAGGTGGCCTGATGATTACCCTTCCCGCTCGCCCGGAATCCCTGACCTTCGCGCCGCAGCAGAGCGCGCTGATTGTGGTCGATATGCAGAACGCCTACGCCAGCCAGGGCGGTTATCTGGATCTCGCCGGCTTTGACGTCTCCGCTACCCGGCCGGTTATCGACAATATTAATACCGCCGTCGCCGCCGCTCGCGCCGCGGGTATGTTGATTATCTGGTTCCAGAATGGCTGGGATGATCAGTATGTTGAAGCTGGCGGCCCGGGCTCGCCGAACTATCACAAATCCAACGCGCTGAAAACGATGCGTCAGCGTCCGGAGCTGCAGGGCAAGCTGCTGGCGAAAGGCGGCTGGGATTATCAGCTGGTGGACGAGCTGACGCCGCAGGAAGGCGATATCGTGTTGCCGAAACCGCGCTACAGCGGCTTCTTTAACACCCCGCTCGACAGCATTTTGCGCAGCCGCGGCATACGCCACCTGGTGTTCACCGGGATCGCCACCAACGTCTGCGTCGAATCGACGCTGCGCGATGGCTTCTTTCTCGAATACTTCGGCATCGTGCTGGAGGATGCCACCCATCAGGCCGGCCCGGCCTTCGCCCAGCAGGCGGCGCTGTTCAATATTGAAACCTTTTTCGGCTGGGTCAGCGACGTTGAGAGCTTCTGCCACGCGCTGTCCCCCGCCGCCCCGCTGGCTTTAGCCAAGGAGAAACGTTATGCCTAAACAGGTGATTATTCCGCCAGGCACCACCGCGCCGATTGCCCCCTTTGTTCCGGGGACGCTCGCCGACGGGGTGGTCTACGTCTCGGGCACCCTGCCGTTTGATAAGCAAAACAATGTGGTGCACATCGGCGACCCAAAGGCGCAAACCCGCCACGTGCTGGAGACCATCAGGAGCGTTATCGAAACGGCGGGCGGGAGTATGGCGGATGTGACTTTCAACAGCATCTTTATCACCGACTGGACAAATTACGCCGCGATTAACGAGGTCTACGCCGAGTTCTTCCCCGGCGATAAACCGGCGCGCTTCTGCATTCAGTGCGGACTGGTGAAGCCCGATGCGCTGGTGGAAATCGCCAGCGTCGCCCATATCGGTACCCCGACATGATGAGGCTCAATATTGCTCCGGCTCCGTGGCCCGGCGCGCCGGTGGTGGTCCTCAGCGCCGGTCTGGGCGGGGGCGGCGGCTACTGGCTGGCGCAGCGCGCGGCGCTGGAGGAACAGTATCAGCTGGTGAGTTATGACCATAACGGGACCGGGGAGAACGCCGGTCCGCTGCCCGCCGACTACAGCCTGGCGACGATGGCCGGGGAGCTGTTCAGCGCTCTGCAGGCGGCGGGGATCGCCCGCTTCGCGCTGGTGGGCCACGCCCTGGGGGCGCTGATTGGCCTGCAGCTGGCGCTCGATCGCCCCGAGGCGGTGAGCGCCCTGGCGCTGGTCAACGGCTGGCTGTCGCTGTCGCCGCATACCCGCCGCTGCTTCCAGGTGCGCGAGCGTCTGCTGCATGCCGGCGGCGCGCAGGCGTGGGTCGAAGCGCAGCCGCTATTTCTCTACCCGGCGGAATGGATGGCCGCGCGCCTGCCGCGCCTCGAAGCGGAAGATGCGCTTGCCATCAGCCATTTTCAGGGCAAAGAGAATCTGCTGAAGCGGCTACAGGCCCTGAAGCAGGCTGATTTTTCACGCCGTGCGTCGGCCATCGCCTGCCCGACGCTGATTATCAGCGCCGCTGACGACCTGCTGGTCCCCGCCTCCTGCTCCCGCGTGCTGCAGACGGCGATCCCCGGCAGCCAGCTCGTGGAAATGCCGTGGGGCGGCCATGCCTGTAACGTCACCGACGCCGATACCTTTAATACCATTTTACGCGACGGGCTGGCCGCTATGCTGCCGGTCGCCAGGGAGACCCGATGAACGACGCGATAAACCACACGGCCTGCGAGACGCTGTTTACCCAGGCCCGGACCCACAACGGCTGGCTGGATAAGCCAGTGAGCGATGCGCAGCTGCAGGCCGTCTGGGACCTGATGAAAATGGGGCCGACTTCCGCCAACTGTTCGCCAGCGCGCATCGTGTTCGTGCGCAGCGCGGAAGGCAAAGAGAAACTTCGCCCGACGCTCTCCAGCGGCAATCTGCAGAAAACCATGCAGGCGCCGGTGACCGCCATCGTGGCGTGGGATAGCGCCTTCTACGACCGGCTGCCGACCCTGTTTCCCCACGGTGACGCCCGCAGCTGGTTTACCTCCAGCCCGCAGCTGGCGGAAGAGACCGCGTTTCGCAACAGCTCCCTGCAGGCGGCGTATCTGATTTTTGCCTGCCGGGCGCTGGGCCTCGACACCGGGCCAATGTCCGGTTTTGACCGGGAAAAAGTCGACGCGGCATTTTTTGCCGACAACGGCTGGAAAAGCAACCTGCTGGTGAACATCGGCTATGGCGACCCCGGCAAGCTGTACGGCCGCCTGCCGCGCCTGTCCTTTGATGAAGCCTGCCTGCTGGCATAAGGAGTTTACGATGGAGTTAACGGACAAAGCGAGTTTCCGTGACGCCATGGCCCACGTCGGCGCCGCGGTTAACATTATTACCACCGATGGCCCGGCGGGCCGGGCGGGATTCACCGCCAGCGCGGTCTGCAGCGTTACCGACACGCCGCCAACCCTGCTGGTCTGCCTGAACCGCTCGGCCTCGGTGTGGCCGGTGTTCAGCGAACACCACACGCTGTGCGTCAATACCCTGGCGGCCGGACAGGAGGCCCTGTCGACGCTGTTTGGCGGTAAAACGGCAATGGACGAGCGTTTTGCCGCCGCCGACTGGCAGACCGGCGCCACAGGCTGTCCGCGGCTGGAGGCGGCTCTGGTCAGCTTTGACTGCCGCATCGACCAGCGCGTCAGCGTCGGGACGCACGACATTCTGTTTTATCACGTCGTGGCCATTACCCGTCACCCGGAGCCCCGGGGACTGATGTGGTTTGACCGCGGCTATCACACGCTTATGCGACCCGCTTGTTAACCTTTAACCCGGGATATCATCATGGCACTCTTCGATTTTCCTCGCTGGAAGCTGACCTCTCCTGCCGCCGAATCCGGCGTTGTCGCCCCCGATGAACGCTTGTCGGCCGGGCAAACGCTGGTGATGGGCGTGCAGCACGCCGTTGCGATGTTCGGCGCGACGGTGCTGATGCCGTTGTTGATGGGGCTCGACCCGAACCTGTCTATTCTGATGTCGGGCGTCGGCACCCTGCTGTTCTTTGTCGTCACCGGCGGACGGGTGCCGAGCTATCTCGGCTCCAGCGCCGCTTTTGTCGGGGTGGTGATCGCCATTACCGGCTTTAACGGCCAGGGGCTGAACCCTCATCTGAGCGTCGCCCTTGGCGGGATCATCGCCTGCGGGCTGGTCTACACCCTGATTGGTCTGGTGGTGATGAAGATCGGCACCCGCTGGATCGAGCGCCTGATGCCGCCGGTGGTGACCGGCGCGGTGGTGATGGCTATCGGCCTGAACCTGGCGCCGATTGCCGTGCGCAGCGTCTCCGCCAGCGCCTTCGACAGCTGGATGGCGGTGTTAACTGTGCTCTGCATCGGCATAGTGGCGGTATTTACCCGCGGGATGCTGCAGCGACTGCTGATCCTGGTCGGCCTGATCGTCGCCTGCGCGCTGTACGCCCTGCTGGCTAACGGCCTGGGCCTTGGCAAACCGCTGGACTTCTCCCCCCTCGCCCAGGCGGCGTGGTTCGGGCTGCCGCACTTTACCACCCCATCCTTTAACGGCCAGGCGATGATGTTGATTGCGCCGGTCGCGGTGATCCTGGTGGCCGAGAACCTCGGGCACCTGAAGGCCGTCGCCGGGATGACCGGGCGCAATATGGACCCGTACATGGGGCGCGCCTTCGTCGGCGACGGGCTGGCGACCATGCTCTCCGGTTCGGTGGGCGGCAGCGGGGTCACCACCTATGCGGAGAACATCGGCGTCATGGCGGTGACCAAGGTCTACTCAACGCTGGTGTTTGTCGCCGCGGCGCTGATTGCCATGCTGTTGGGTTTCTCGCCGAAGTTCGGCGCATTAATCCACACCATTCCCGGGCCGGTGATCGGCGGCGCCTCGATCGTGGTCTTTGGCTTAATTGCCGTCGCCGGGGCGCGGATCTGGGTGCAAAACCGGGTGGATCTGAGTCAAAACAGCAATTTGATCATGGTGTCGGTGACCCTGGTGCTGGGCGCCGGCGATTTCGCGCTGTCGCTGGGCGGCTTTACGCTGGGCGGGATTGGCACGGCCACCTTCGGGGCGATCCTGCTGCACGCGCTGCTTCATCGCGGGACGCGCGAGGCGAAGGAGGCCAGGGTAACGCCGGTGTAAGCCACATTAGCGCGGCGTTGGCGCAGGGAGCGGTGTGGGCCTGGGTGGTGTGATCCTGTAGGCCGGATAAGGCATTTATGCCGCCATCCGGCACCACCACGGGCACGGAACCTGACCGCCCGGCGGCGCTGCGCTTGCCGGGCCTGGAGACTGCCACGGCCTTCCGGGAACGTCTCAGCGATTTTGAGGCCGTCAGCACCGGCAGTTTCAGCAACAATGGTGAATAAATTAACGGCAGGTCGTACGAACGCAGGCCGGGTAAGGCGCAGCCGCCACCCGGCATAAAAGCGACGCCGTGCCTAGAGCCATCGCCCGGCGGCGCTGCGCTTGCGCGGGCCTGGAGACAATCAGAGCCGGACGAGTACCAGCCAGGATAAGCGCCGCTGTCGGGTCAGAAGGAAAATATTATGGCTCGCGGCGATCGGCCAGGTCCGTGAGCGGCTGCGCATCGTCGTTTGTGGAAACCTGCGGCGGCGACTTGCGCTTCCACTTCAGCTCGCTCACCAGCACCCCCGCGAGGATCAAAACGCAGCCGAGCAGGGCCAGCAGCGGCAGACGCTCACCGGCCAGCCGGCCAAAAATACCGGCCCATACCGGTTCACCGGTATAAATAAGGGTGGCCCGCGTCGGCGAGACGCTGCGCTGCGCCCAGTTCATGGTCACCTGAATGATCGCGCTGAAAATCCCCAGCCCCAGCGCGACGCCGAGCAGGGCCGGCGTCAACGACGGCACCGATTCACCCGCCGGCTTCATGGCGGCGAAAGCCACCAGCGACGCGGTCGCCAGCTGCACCACCGTCACCCGGCGGACATCGACTTTTCCGGCCCAGGCGCTGATAAGGATAATCTCCGCCGCGATCGCCACCGCGCTTGCCAGAGTGATCATCTCCCCCACGCCAAGCGCCAGCAGATTATTTTCCGGCCCGGCCAGCAGAATTAAACCAATAAAGGCCAGCACAATCCCCACGCAGGACATCACCCCCGGCATACGTCCCAGGCACAGCCACTGCAGCAGCGGCACCAGCGGCACATACATCGCGGTGATAAAGGCAGATTTACTGCTGGAGATGGTCTGTAGTCCCCAGGTCTGCAGGCCATACCCCAGCGCAATCGCCACGCCAATCGCTACCCCGGCCTTCACCTCCAGCCACGTCAGACCGCGCAGAGTGCGCAGCGAAAGCAGGCCCACCGCCAGCGCGGCGGTCGCGAAACGCAAACCGACAAAAACAGCGGCCCGCTAAGGCTCACCGCGTACTGTACGGCAAGGAACGTCCCTCCCCAGAACATGGTGATCATGATAAGGAGCGCTTCCTGGCGGCTAACGGAGAATTTTAACGAAGACATAAGACAGCCATGACGATTAACGGGCGACCAGTGTGCAATCCGCCCGGCGGGAGCGCAACCACCGACAGATAAAAAAACCGCCGGCAGATGCCGGCGGCGAGGGCGATGCGGTTGGGTCGGGGAGATTAACACCGCATCAAAGAGAACAGTGCGAGTCGCGCGTTAACTTTCACGACTACCATGACTGTTTTTACCCCCTTTTTTGCCAGCCTCTGAGGCGCGCTGAGGGTCATTTTTAAAATTCCCCCCGCTATGCTGGCCACCTTTACGTCCTGCTTCTGATGCTCTTTCACGGTCTTCGGCAAAGTTGCCGGAACCGCCACGATGGTTTGCCATTACTGACCTCCATTAGGTTAGACATCATAGTGCATTACGCGGGAGCGGCGACGCCGCTGTCCTGCCGCGTATCTATAAGGTTAGTGAATGACTGCGGCTGACGGCGGCGAATGTAATATCCAGAAACAAAGCCGGGCGAAAAAAGCTTCCTCGCGCCGCGAAAAGCTCCTAACCGACTCTGCTGGCGAAGAAAAAATAGTCAGCAAAAATGTATCCTGATGCTACATCCTCGCCGCAGCGGCCAAAATAGCAGGCGCAACGCTTCCTCCTTCACTTCCTTTCAGGCCGCGCGGTGCAAGGAAAAGTAAATAACGCTTTGTCATTTTGTTATAAATCAAACAAATGCCCGTTGGATTTGCACTCTCCGGCGGAGGCTTTATCTTTAAAGGTACCAGCTATTTTGCTGGCTTATAATGCAACCGAGGAGTGATGGAAATGGCTAAAATTCTGGTGCTTTATTATTCCATGTATGGACACATTGAAACCATGGCTCACGCCGTCGCCGATGGGGCGAACCGGGTGGACGGCGTTGAGGTGGTTGTGAAGCGCGTGCCGGAAACCATGCAGGCTGAAGCATTCGCCAAAGCAGGCGGGAAAACGCAAAACGCGCCCGTCGCCACGCCGCAGGAGCTGGCAGAGTATGACGCCATCATCTTTGGTACCCCGACGCGCTTCGGCAACATGTCCGGTCAGATGCGTACTTTCCTCGATCAAACCGGCGGTCTGTGGGCGTCCGGCGCTCTGTATGGCAAAATCGCCAGCGTATTTAGCTCAACCGGTACCGGCGGCGGCCAGGAACAAACCATTACCTCGACCTGGACGACGCTGGCCCACCACGGCATGATCATCGTCCCGATCGGCTATGGCGCCCAGGAGCTATTCGATATCTCCCAGGTACGCGGCGGTACCCCTTATGGCGCAACCACCATCGCCGGCGGCGACGGCTCGCGGCAGCCGAGCGAGGAAGAGTTAGCCATCGCCCGCTATCAGGGTGAACATGTCGCCAAACTGGCCGTTAAACTGCACGGCTAATCTTCTGCAGGAGGAGCACTATGCCAACTCAAGAAGCAAAAGCACATCGCGTCGGCGAATGGGCAAGTTTACGTAACACCTCACCGGAAATTGCCGAGGCGATTTTCGAAGTCGCCCACTACGATGAGAAACTGGCGGAGCAAATCTGGGAGGAAGGCAGCGACGAAGTGCTGGCGCTGGCCTTTGCCAAAACCGATAAAGACAGCCTGTTCTGGGGCGAACAGACGATTGAGCGTAAAAACGTCTAGGAGGTTTATCCCCACCTGGGCTCACCCTAACCTGCTAAAAAAACCCGGAGTGCTCCGGGTTTTTTTCGTTATTTCGCCGCCTCGTTGATCACCTTTTTAAAGGTCTCCAGCGGGCAGAATCCCTGGTCATCAACCGGACAGCCGTTAAGCGCCAGAGTGACCCGCTGCGGCGGGGCCTGCAGGGTTAACGCGTCGGCGTTACGCAGTTGCTCGGTACTTTGATAGACATACTCAATCTTCATCAGATCGCGATTGCCGGCGCTGTCATGCCAGCGCTGAAACAGCAGTTTGCCGCCGATAGGAGTGCGCTCATACTGGCCGGGCAGTTGATAGGGCTTAAAGTCCAGGGCGGTGAGCAGCGAAGCGATATTCGAGTCGTGTCCCACCAGCAGCGTGACTTTCGCCTTGCTGGCTCCCTCGCCCACCAGCGCGTTATCGATATATTTAACCAGCGGTTTGGCGACGTTTTGCGCCACCGCCACCGAGGTAAACAGACTATCCTGATAGCCATTTTTCAGCTTTGACAGCACCTGCCACTGCTTATCGCTGGCGATCTCCCCCCACGCCACCTGATCTTTCGGGAAGCCTTCATAATATTGCAGGGTGAAGGCGTCTACCAGCGAGTTGCCCACCTTCAACGGTCCGGACACTCCCGGCTCCTGCTGATAACCGGCGCTAAAGGTATCTTTACCCTCGCTCAGGGAACAGACCTTCTTCTCTTTGCAGGAGGGCGAGTTGCGGTAATCGATCATCGTCTCCAGCAGCTTGTAGCTCTCGGTCAACTGCATTCCCTGGCGCTCTTTTTTCCATCGCCTGCAGCGCTTTCTCGCGAAACGCCGGGGAGTCGTCGGTAATAACCGGGTTGAAGGTCGGGTCCATGGTGCCCATCTGAGGCTGGTGATGCACCGGGATGCCGCAGCCCGGGAACGCGCCGGTGATAAAGAACTGCGCGGTGGCGACGGTGCGCTGCAGGCTGTTAGCGTAGGCATAAACCGCGTTTTCCGGCGGGCACTCGCCGCTGGTCACCAGCTTCTGCTGCGCCAGCCATTCGCGCATATAGTGGCCCATATACACCTCCAGCACACCGCCTTTGGTGGTCAGCTGGCCGCCCGGCACATCCCACTGCGGCCAGGCCTTGGCGGTGGACTGCTCCAGCACGCTGCCGTTATTGGCCAACGGCGCACGCAGGTTGTGACGACTCATGATCAGCACCTGCTGCAGCTGATACCCCTCCGGGGCGGCCGTGTCCTGCGCCTGAGCGCCAGCGGATAACATCACCGCGCCGGCAACGGCGGCGGCAAGTAGACGTTTTTTCATCCCTTCATCCTTAGTCATTTATTATCATCGCGTTAATTGTGCCGGATTTATGACATTTTTCCTGGTAATCGCTCGCAAACTTAGACCGTAGCCGAAAATTTCCCCTGCCGGGCAAAGAGTTTTATAATGAAACAATTAACCTGGAGGCTTTCGTGAAACGTACCCGTCTGGAAAACAGCTGTTGCCCTATCGCCCGCTCCCTCGACGTTATCGGCGACTGGTGGTCGCTGCTGATCGTCCGCGATGCTCTGCGCGGGGTGCGCCGTTTTAGCGAATTCCAGAAAAACCTCGGTATCGCCAAAAACATGCTCGCCGGGCGGCTGAAAATGCTGGTGGATGAAGGCATCCTGCGCCTGCAGCCGGCCTCCGACGGCAGCGCCTGGCAGGAGTATGTCCTGACCGATAAGGGCCGTGCCCTGCAGACGGTGCTGGTCGCCCTCTCCCAGTGGGCAGACGACTATCTGTTCGATCCTGACGAACCGGCGACCCGGCTCATTGACCGCCAGCAGCGCCAGCCCCTGCGTAAGCTGGTCCTGCAGGCGGCAGATGGCCGTGAGCTGGCCCCGGCGGACATCACCATCGCTATCCCGCTGAACGACTAAACGCTGCCCGCGACAGGCAAAAATGAAAAAGTCCTGGCAAAATGGTTGCATTATTAAACCTAATATCTCATGCTGAATTTGGTTTAATAATGCAACCTTTTACGAGGCATTTCTCATGACCCAACCATCGCACACAGCTTTTATCACCGGCGCGTCCTCAGGTATCGGCGCGATCTATGCCGAACGACTCGCCGCCCGCGGCTACAACCTGATCCTCGCCGCCCGTCGTGAAGACCGTCTGCAGGCGCTCGCCGACCAGCTGCAGGCGCGCTACGCCATCCAGGCAAGCATCCTCAAAGCCGATCTTAGCGAAGAGCACGGGATTGCCGCCGTAGAGCAGCGTCTGCAGCAGGATCCCGCCATCGACCTGTTCATTAACAACGCCGGCACCGCGAAATTGGCGGGTTTTCTCGCCAGTACGCCACGCGAGCACCAGGCGATTCATACGCTCAACACCACCGCGCTGCTGCGTCTGAGCTATGCCGCGCTGGCCGCTTTCACCCCACGACGCCGGGGGACGCTGATCAATATTGCCTCTATCCTCGCGCTGCATACGCTGCCGGGCAGCGCAGTCTACAGCGCCAGCAAAGCCTGGGTGTTGAGCTTCACCCGCGGCCTGCAGGAGGAGTTTGCCGACAGCGGCGTGCGTATTCAGGCGGTATTGCCGGCGGCGACCGCTACCGATCTGTGGCCGACCTCCGGCGTGGCGCTGGACGCTCTGCCCAGCGGCACGGTAATGACCACCGAGGATCTGGTTGACGCCGCTCTCAGGGGGCTGGAGATGGGGGAACAGGTCACCTTACCACCGGTTCATGACCTGGGACTGTGGGAGACTTTTGAGCAGTCCAGAGTGGCGCTGTTTACCAGCGCGCGAACCGGACAGCCTGCGCCGCGGTATCGATAAGCGGCACCGTGCGGCGGGCGCTACTCCGGTAGCGGAACCGCCGTCAGGGTACAGATCGCCTCGTGCTCGCCGCCGCGGCGATCGGTAATCACCACCTTATCGCCCGCCTTTTTGCCTTCACACGGCTTGAGGACCTGCTCCACGATCCGCTCGCGGCTCGCCTGACGTTCACTTTCAGCCTGACTGGCGAAGGCAGACAGCGCCAACGCTACGCCCAGCAGGCTGAGGGTTTTCTTATACATGACTGACTCTCAGATCGTTCTTATTCGCGGTCAGCGTAACTCGCTGTAGGCCGCACTTCTGTAAAATCACTTAACGGAGTGTTACGCCATTTCAGGTGAAACCCAGGCGGTCACATCCCTGCGGGAAATATTTTATCACAACCCCGCCGCCGGATATTCTCGCGATGAGGCGTCATCTTTCAGACATATCCCGATGTTATCTTCACACAGAGCCCTGTATCTTTTTCCCTTTCCAAACAGAATATTAGGTTGGTCTATGTCGGGTCTTATTCTCTTTATCGTCGCGGTGGCGCTGCTGGGCGTCGCCATCTACAGCCTGGTGTCGTACCTCAAAGAGCGGCGCGCCAGTCAGTTACCTGTCCATAAAAAGAAGAAATAATACCTTCCGTTCCCCACCGTTTTCTGCTGATTTCTTTACCGTCCTGTACTGTCCCTTACCGAAGCCAAAACGAAGGCAGGCCTGCGGGCCTGCCTTCGTTCAGTTTATGCCTCAGAACCTATGACTCCCAGGCCTGCTCCGCTTTAGCGGCATCAAACTGCGGCGGCGGTTTGCGGAAGCGTCGGGTCAGATAAGTCAGGTACAGCAGACCAAGCGCCGCCCACACCAGGCCGAGCGTCAGGGAGGTGGCCTCGAGATTGATCCACAATACCCCGACCGTCAACGCCCCGACCATCGGCAGCAGCAGATAATGCAGTCGATCCTTCCAGGTTTTGTTGTACCCCTTGCGCCGCCAGAAGTGGTTGAACACCGACAGGTTAACGAAGGTGAAGGCCACCAGCGCGCCGAAATTAATCAACGCGGTGGCGGTCACCAGGTCGAAGAACAGCGCCGACAGCGCAACGATGCCCACCATAATCACGTTCAGCGCCGGGGTACGCCATTTCGGATGCACATAGCCAAAAATGCGCTCCGGGAAGACGTTGTCGCGGCCCATCACGTACAGCAGACGGGAGACGCTGGCATGGGAGGCCAGGCCGGACGCCAGGGTGTTAACAAAGGTGGTGCACAGGAAAATCGACTGGAACAGCTTGCCGCCCACGTACAGCGCAATCTCCGGCAGCGCGGCATCGGGGTCTTTAAAGCGATGAATATCCGGGAAGAACAGCTGCATAAAGAACGACGCGACGATAAAGATAATGCCGCCGTACATCGCGGTGAGAAAAAATTGCCTTCGGGATCACCCGCGCGGCGTCAGGGGTCTCTTCCGACAGGGTGGTCACCGCGTCGAAACCGAGAAACGAGAAGCAGACAATGGTCGCGCCGGTAATAATCGGGATCAGATGCGCATTCTGGCTGATAAACGGCTGCAGCGACCAGACGGTACCCACCCCCTCGCCTTTATGCAGCCCCTGCACCACCAGAATGACAAACACCACCATGATCGAAATCTGCACCAGCACGAACAGGGTATTGAAGTTGGCCACCAGGTTAACGCTTTTCAGGTTCGCGGCGGTCAGAATAGCGACAAAGGTCACTACCCACACCCACGGCGGCACTTCGGGGAACAAGGCCGAGAGATAGATCTTCGCCAGCAGGACGTTGATCATCGGCAGAAACAGATAATCCAGCAGCGACGACCAGCCAACCATAAAGCCGACGTGCGGACTGATGGATTTTTGCGCGTAGGTATAGGCGGAACCGGCTTCCGGAAACTGACGCACCAGTTTGCCGTAGCTGATGGCGGTGAACAGCACGCCAGCCAGCGCCAGCAGATAAGACGCCGGAACGTGGCCATTGCTGATGCCGGAGACGATGCCGAAGGTATCAAACACCGTCATTGGCGTCAGATAGGCCAGCCCCATCATCACCACTTGCCAGAGTTTGAGGGATTTACGCAGACGCGGTCTGCCCGCCTGAGCGGCGTTATGCGCAGGAGGATTAATAGCCATCGCCCATGCCCCCCTTGCTGTTAACAGTTTGCGGGCCCAACGTCCGCGTGACAAACCTGCTTAGCAAAGGGGTAAGGCATAGATAAAAGGGTAAGACGGACCGGTAAGCGGTAGCTGGCTGGCATCCAATGCGGCCTGAGCGGCCTCCCTCTCCCTGCGGATATTTGAACATCTGCATCATCTCATTTCCTCGTCACACACTGTGTCGTTAACTGAAGCCCCGTTGCCGCCTGCGCTCCTTAACGCGACATCCGGGAAATGGCTGGGCTCCCAGCAAAAAAGAACGACCAGGCTCCGCTCAGGCCGTATGATGCTACCGATAAAACTAATGCGCCCCTTACGGGGCGAACATCAGGCGTTTTTCAACATCCACTCAATTTCCGTTTCTGTGATAAGACGCTCGAACTGCAGTAACTCATCATTCTTACAGGCGTGGTAAACGTGGCAGAAACGCTCGCCAAGACGCTCCCGCAGATGATCGTTTTGCATAAACTCCCACAGCGCGTCGCTCTGGCGGATTGGGAACGGCAAGCCTTCTTGTTCCAGACCGTTACCTTCCACCTCGTCCTGCAGCGGCAGCGGATTATCCAGCCCGTGCAGGATACCGGCGAAAATCGCCGCCATCACCAGATACGGGTTGGCGTCCGCCCCGGCTACGCGATATTCGACGCGGTGGTTATGCCGATCGCCGCACGGAATGCGCAGCGCTACCGTACGGTTGTTATGCCCCCATGACGCCTGCGTCGGCACATACATGCCCGCCTGGAAGCGACGATACGAGTTCACGTTCGGCGCCAGCAGCGCCATCGACGCCGGCATCAGGTCAATCATCCCGGCCAGCACGCGTTTCAGCAGGGCTGAATCCTCGCCGTCCGCATCCGCCAGCACGTTTTCGCCCTTATTGTTTTGCATGCTGATATGGATATGCATCCCGCTACCCGCATGCTCTTCATAAGGTTTCGCCATAAAAGTGGCGTGCATCTTATGCTTCTCCGCCATTAAACGCACGAGACGTTTTAATGCCAGCGCATCATCGCACGCATCCAGCACGTTATCGGTGTGGTGGAGGTTGATTTCGAACTGTCCCGGAGAGGCTTCGGCCACCGCGCCATCCGCCGGGATCAGCTGTAACTGGGCCAGTTCGTCAATATCATTCAGTACATCGGCAAAATGGTTGAGGTTATCAACGGAATAGACCTGGCTTTGGGTATTACGGTCGTCGGTGCCGGGCGCGCACGGCGGCTGCAGGTAGCCTTCGGCATCGCGTTTGCGATCGAGTAAATAGAACTCCAGCTCTACCGCTACCACGGGGAACAATCCGCGCTGGCGGAGCTGCTGCCAGAGGCGGTTGAGTACGTTCCGCGGCTCAACGTCAAAGGGAGCGCCATCTTCATCAACCATGGTCAACAGGACCTGGCCGATGTATTCCGGATCGGCTGCCGAAGGGGTCAACGTGCCCAATACCGGGACGCAGCTGCGGTCCGGTTCGCCCATATTCTGGCCAAGCCCGGCCTCTTCCACCACGTTGCCGAGAATATCCATCGCGAAAACGGACGCCGGGAAGTAGCAGCCCTTCTCCAGCTTGCTGAGGCTGGCGACCGGAATGCGTTTGCCGCGGAAGCAGCCGTTCAGGTCTGTGAGGAGTACATCGACATACTGAGTGTTGGGGTAGGTTTCGAGGTAGCGCTTCACTTCTTTAGCGAACGCGCTTACCCGTCTCTCTTCCGTCTGCTGAACAAAATTCTCAACTTCTACGATATTGGTATCCATGATTCACCGCCGTTGTTTTAGTTTTCGGACCCTGACTGAAAACGTCAAATATAATGTCCACCCTTCGAATGTGTATGCAAACAAAATGTTTGTCAAATGTTAAATTAAGTTTGCAAACGGCTATTTCCACTGCTAGATTGAGAAAATATTGAACGATATGGCCGTTTATCAGCCACAGGCGGTCATAATTTAGTCCACTTTGTGAGGGCGATCATGGAAAATATAATGTACAAGCCAGTTATTGGCGTCGTGATGTGTAGAAACAGGCTTAAGGGTCACCAGACCCAGACTCTGCAAGAAAAGTACCTGAATGCCATTGTTAACGCTGGCGGACTGCCGATTGCCCTGCCGCACGCGCTGGCCGAGCCGGAACTGCTGGATGCGTTAGTCGATAAACTGGACGGGATCTACCTGCCAGGCAGCCCCAGCAACGTGCAGCCGCACCTTTATGGTGAAAACGGCGATGAGCCTGACGCCGACCCCGGGCGTGATCTTCTGAGCATGGCGCTAATTAACGCCGCGCTCGAAAGGCGCATCCCCATTTTCGCCATCTGCCGAGGGCTGCAGGAACTGGTTGTCGCCACCGGCGGGACTCTGTATCGTCGTCTGTTTGAACAGCCGGAACTGCTGGAGCATCGCGAAGATCCTGAACTACCGGTGGAGCAGCAGTATGCGCCGTCCCACCAGGTGGAGGTGCAGGAAGGAGGTTTACTTTCTCAGTTAATACCGGGCTGCAACACGTTTTGGGTAAACTCGCTACACGGCCAGGGCGCAAAAACGCTGGGTTCGCGTCTGCGCGTGGAGGCCCGTTCACCGGATGGGCTGGTTGAGGCGGTCAGCGTCAACGACCACCCTTTCGCGCTGGGCGTGCAATGGCATCCTGAATGGAACAGTAGCGAATACGCCCTGTCGCGTATGTTGTTTGATGGTTTTATCACCGCCTGTCAGAGCCATGTCGCCGAAAAGCGGCGGCTCTGACCACTACAGTTAAGGAAATGCAAATATGAGCGATGACGGACTGGCGCCAGGGAAACGTCTGTCAGAGATCCGCCAACAGCTGGGTCTTTCACAGCGTCGTGCCGCCGAACTGTCTGGGTTAACACATAGTGCCATCAGCACCATAGAGCAGGACAAAGTCAGTCCTGCCATCAGTACGCTGCAAAAGCTGCTGAAAGTATATGGGCTGTCGCTCTCGGAATTCTTTTCTGAACCCGAAAAGCCGGATGAACCGCAGGTCGTCATTAATCAGGACGATCTTATCGAAATGGGGAGTCAGGGCGTTTCAATGAAACTGGTTCATAACGGAAATCCGAACCGTACGCTGGCGATGATTTTTGAAACTTACCAGCCTGGGACCACAACCGGGGAGAGAATTAAGCATCAGGGTGAGGAGATAGGCACCATACTGGAAGGTGAGATCGTGCTGACGATTAACGGTCAGTCGTACCACCTGGTGGCTGGACAGAGCTATGCCATTAATACCGGCATCCCTCATAGCTTCAGCAACACCTCGGCAGGTATCTGCCGCATTATCAGTGCCCACACCCCCACCACATTCTGATTTCTTAGCCTGAGCAGGTTTCAGGCTTTCTTCAGGCCTGTCGCGGCGGATGTAATATTTCCGCCGCGGCGAAGAACTCGCAGTAATAATACCTGCGCAGCGCGGAAATCTTATTTCCTGCTGGCCCAAAGATAATTAACGCCAGTGAATGGCGAAGAGACGGTTTTCTACCCCGGGGACGCCCTGCGCCCTGAGCCCCTGAAAACGCCGAACCCTATATTTTGCCGATGATGTTTTTAAGGAGTCATGATGAATTTTCAGCACCTGGCTTACTGGCAGGAAAAAGCGAAAAACCTGGCCATTGAAACGCGCTTATTTATTAACGGCGAATATTGCGCCGCGGCCGATAATACCACCTTCGAGACTATCGACCCTGCCGCACAGCAGACATTAGCGCAGGTCGCCCGCGGTAAAAAAGCCGATGTCGAACGGGCGGTGAAAGCCGCGCGTCAGGTTTTTGATAACGGCGATTGGTCGCAGGCCTCTCCGGCCCGGCGTAAAGCGGTTCTCACGAAATTTGCTGACCTGATGGAAACCCATTGTGAAGAGCTGGCGCTGCTGGAAACGCTCGATACCGGCAAACCGATTCGCCACAGCCTGCGCGACGATATTCCCGGCGCCGCCCGCGCCATTCGCTGGTACGCCGAAGCGCTGGATAAAGTTTATGGCGAAGTCGCGCCCACCGGCGGCAACGAGCTGGCAATGATCGTTCGTGAACCGATTGGCGTGATTGCCGCGGTGGTGCCGTGGAACTTCCCGCTGCTGCTGGCCTGCTGGAAACTCGGCCCGGCGCTGGCGGCTGGTAATAGCGTAATCCTCAAACCCTCGGAAAAATCGCCGCTCACCGCCCTGCGTCTGGCAGGGCTTGCGAAAGAAGCCGGACTTCCGGACGGGGTGTTAAACGTGATCAGCGGCTTTGGCCACGAGGCCGGGCAGGCGCTGGCGCTGCATCCTGACGTTGAAGTCATCACCTTCACCGGATCCACCCGTACCGGCAAACAGCTGCTGAAAGATGCCGGCGACAGCAATATGAAGCGCGTGTGGCTGGAAGCGGGCGGTAAGAGCGCCAATATCGTCTTCGCCGACTGTCCGGATCTGCAAAAAGCGGTCAACACCACCGCCGGCGGTATCTTCTATAACCAGGGGCAGGTCTGCATCGCCGGCACCCGCCTGCTGCTGGAAGAGAGCATCGCCGACGAGTTCCTGGCATTACTGAAAGCACAGGCGCAAAACTGGCAGCCGGGTAATCCGCTCGATCCTGAAACCACCATGGGAATGTTAATTGATAACGCCCATGCCGACAGCGTGCACAGCTTTATCCGCGGCGGTGAAACCAAAAGCACGCTATTCCTCGACGGGCGAAAAAATCCGTGGCCTGCCGCCGTCGGCCCGACCATTTTCGTCGATGTCGACCCGGCCTCAACCCTCAGCCGCGAAGAGATCTTCGGCCCGGTGCTGGTCGTCACGCGCTTCAAAAGCGAAGAACAGGCGCTGCAGCTGGCCAACGACAGCGACTACGGTCTTGGCGCCGCGGTGTGGACCCGCGATCTGTCGCGCGCCCACCGCATGAGTCGCCGCCTGAAGGCCGGCTCGGTCTTCGTCAACAACTACAACGATGGTGATATGACCGTCCCGTTCGGCGGCTATAAGCAGAGCGGCAACGGGCGCGATAAATCGCTGCACGCGCTGGAAAAATTCACCGAACTGAAAACCATCTGGATTGCTTTGGAGTCTTGATCATGACTGAACATACCACTAGCTACTACGCCGCCAGCGCCAATAAATATGAACCGTTCCCGACGCTGGAGGAATCAATCACCTGTGATGTCTGCGTCGTCGGCGGCGGCTACACCGGCCTCTCCTCGGCCCTGCATCTGGCCGAAATGGGTTACGACGTGGTGGTGCTGGAAGGCGCGCGTATCGGCTTCGGCGCCAGCGGCCGTAACGGCGGACAGCTGGTTAACTCCTATAGCCGCGATATCGACGTTATTGAGAAGAACTACGGCCCGGATGCGGCCAAAATGCTCGGCAGCATGATGTTCGAAGGCGGCGATATTATTCGCGAGCGCATTCAGCGCTACCAGATCCAGTGCGATTACCGCCCAGGCGGCCTGTTTGTGGCCATGAACCATAAGCAAATGGAAACGCTGGAAGAGCAAAAAGCCAACTGGGAGCGCTACGGCAATACCCAACTGGAGCTGCTCGACAGCCATGCCATTCGTCGCGAAGTAGACAGCGACCGCTACGTCGGCGCCCTGCTCGACCACAGCGGCGGCCATATTCACCCGCTGAACCTCGCCATCGGCGAAGCGGACGCCATTCGTCTTAACGGCGGCCGGGTGTATGAGCAGTCGCCGGTGACCCGAATTCAGCACACCAGCCCGGCGGTAGTCAGTACCGCTCGCGGCCAGGTAACCGCGCGCTACGTGATCGTCGCCGGTAACGCCTATCTCGGCGACAAGCTTGAACCGGAGCTGGCAAAACGCAGCATGCCGTGCGGCACTCAGGTCGTGACGACCGCTCCGCTGTCGGAGGACTTAGCCCGCTCGCTGATCCCGAAAAACTACTGCGTGGAAGATTGTAACTACCTGCTGGACTACTACCGCCTTACCGGCGACAACCGCCTGCTGTACGGCGGCGGCGTGGTCTACGGCGCCCGTGACCCGGACGACGTCGAGCGGCTGATTATGCCGAAGCTGCTGAAAACCTTCCCGCAGCTGCAGGGGGTGAAGATTGACTACCGCTGGACGGGCAACTTCCTGCTGACCCTGTCGCGTATGCCGCAGTTCGGCCGTCTGGATAACAATATTTACTACATGCAGGGCTACAGCGGCCACGGCGTGACCTGTACCCATCTGGCCGGACGCTTGATTTCAGAACTGCTGCGCGGCGATGCCGAGCGCTTCGATGCTTTTGCCAAACTGCCGCACTACCCGTTCCCGGGCGGGCGCAGCCTGCGAATTCCTTTTACCGCCATGGGCGCCGCCTACTACAGCCTGCGCGACCGCCTTGGGGTCTGATTTGCCGTTCGGTTCCGTGATTAACTTTTGCTAAAGGGTGTTTATTATGAGCAACAATGAATTCCATCAGCGTCGTCTTTCCGCTACCCCGCGCGGCGTGGGCGTTATGTGCAACTTCTTTGCCCAGAGCGCGCAAAACGCCACGTTGACCGATGTCGAGGGCAATGAATATATCGATTTCGCCGCCGGTATCGCGGTGCTGAATACCGGCCATCGCCATCCGCGGATGGTCGCCGCGGTTGAACAGCAGCTACAGCAATTTACCCATACCGCCTATCAGATCGTGCCTTATGAAAGCTATGTGTCGCTGGCGGAGAAGCTCAACGAACTGGCGCCGGTCAAAGGCCCGGCAAAAACCGCCTTCTTCTCTACCGGTGCGGAAGCGGTAGAAAACGCGGTGAAAATCGCCCGTGCCCATACCGGACGCCCCGGCGTTATCGCCTTCGGCGGCGGTTTCCATGGCCGTACCTATATGACGATGGCGCTAACCGGTAAGGTCGCGCCGTACAAACTGGGCTTCGGGCCGTTCCCCGGCTCGGTATACCACGTGCCGTACCCGTCAGCGCTGCACGGTATCAGCACCGCCGATTCGATTACCGCCCTTGAACGCCTGTTCAAAGCCGATATCGAAGCCAAACAGGTGGCAGCGATTATTTTCGAACCGGTACAGGGCGAAGGCGGCTTTAACGTTGCGCCGAAAGAGCTGGTTGCCGCGGTACGCCGCATCTGCGATGAGCACGGCATCGTGATGATTGCCGATGAAGTGCAGAGCGGCTTCGCCCGCACCGGCAAATTGTTCGCCATGGATCACTATGCCGATAAACCGGATCTGATGACGATGGCTAAAAGCCTGGCGGGCGGCATGCCGCTTTCCGGCGTGGTTGGTAACGCGCAGATTATGGATGCCCCGGCGCCGGGCGGCTTAGGCGGCACCTACGCCGGCAACCCGCTGGCGGTGGCGGCCGCGCATGCGGTGCTGGATATCATTGATAACGAAGCGCTGTGCGAGCGCGCGCAGTTCCTCGGCGAGCGCCTGCTGGCAACGCTACAGGAAGTTAAGGGCTGGTGTCCTGCGCTGGTGGAAGCGCGCGGCGTGGGTTCGATGATCGCCGCCGAGTTCTTCGATCCGGCGACCGGCGAACCGTCGGCGGCGATTGCGCAGAAAATCCAGCAGCAGGCGCTGGAGCAGGGCCTGCTGTTGTTGACCTGCGGCCAGTATGGCAACGTCATTCGCTTCCTCTATCCGTTGACCATCCCGGATGCCCAATTCTCCCGCGCGCTGACGATTCTGCAGAGCGTCACTCGTCTGTAACGCCCTCCGCCGGCGGCGCTGGTCGCCGGCTGTTTTCCTCGCTGCTGACGATACACTGCTGGGGATAGTGCTGCTGAAAATAGTGGCGTAGAAACTCCACGGTGGTGCGAATTTTGGCTGAGGTCGCCAGCCGCGACACGTAGACCGCCCAGACGTTGGCGGGCTGGAAGTAGTCCGGCAGCACGTGCACCAGATGGCCGCTGGCGATATTTTCACTGACATCCCACCATGAGCGTAACGCAATCCCCTGCCCATCCAGACACCACTGATGCACGATTTCACCATGGTTGGAGGAGAGCGGCCCGGTCACTTTGATCGCGTGCTGGCCCTCTTTGCTGTGCAATTGCCAGACGCCAAACGGATGGTCGCGCTCTTTAATCACCAAACAGGGCAAGGTAGCCAGATCGCTAAGCTGCTTCGGCTGCGGATGGCGGGCAAGAAACTGCGGCGACGCGCAGAGAATACGATGGTTGGTGGCCAGCTTGCGGGCAATCAGATTCGGCGCGATATCGTCGCCGACGCGGATATCGAGATCCACCCCTTCATTGACTAAATCCACCAGCCGGTCCTGGACATCGAAGCGCAGCTCAAGTTGTGGGTACTGGCGCGCCAGCGCCGACAGCGCGGGGGCCACCACCCGACGGCCAAAACCAAAGCTGCTGATAATACGCAGCGTTCCCTGCGGTACCTGACGCACGTCGGAAAGCTCGTCCATCATCTCATCCACATCCTGCAGAATGCGCTGCGCCCATTCGTAGATCCGCTCCCCCTCTTCGGTAATGGTGACCCGACGGGTGGTACGGTGCAGCAACATCACATGCAGGGTTTGCTCCAGCAGCGAAACCCGCTTGCTGACAAACGCCGGTGAGACGCCAAGCTCCTCGGCGGCGGCGGCAAAACCGGCCCGGCGAGCGACCAGCATGAACACGCGTAAATCATTTAGCAGCGGCAGATTATTCATGATCTGTGTTTTATGTTTCACCAGTTAGCGTGATTAATTATGAACCAGTCAATTATAGGATAGGCAGGTGGTCAAACATCATCGCTAAAAAGTGAGAACCGGAATGAAAAAAACCTGTCGTATTGCCGCCATCCCCGGTGACGGAATTGGTAAAGAAGTTCTGCCTGAAGGTATTCGCGTGCTGCAAGCCGCCGCGCAGCGTTGGGATCTGTCGCTGAGCTTCGAGCAGATGGAGTGGGCAAGCTGCGAATATTACGCCCATCACGGCAAGATGATGCCGGACGACTGGCGCGAGCAGTTGCAGGGCTTCGATGCTATCTATTTCGGCGCCGTCGGCTGGCCGGATACCGTCCCCGACCATATCTCGCTTTGGGGGTCGCTGCTGAAGTTCCGCCGTGAGTTCGATCAGTACGTCAACCTGCGCCCGGTGCGCCTGTTCCCCGGCGTCCCCTGTCCGCTGGCGGGTAAAAAGGCCGGCGACATCGATTTTTACGTGGTGCGCGAAAATACCGAAGGCGAATATTCCGCCCTTGGCGGTCGCGCCAATGAAGGCACCGAGCATGAAGTGGTGATTCAGGAGTCGGTCTTCACCCGCCGCGGCGTTGACCGGATCCTGCGCTACGCCTTTGAGCTGGCGCAAAGCCGCCCGCGCAAAACGCTGACCTCAGCAACCAAATCTAACGGTCTGGCGATCAGCATGCCCTACTGGGATGAGCGCGTGGAAGAGATGGCCAAAAGCTATCCCGAGATTCGCTGGGACAAGCAGCATATCGATATTCTCTGCGCCCGCTTCGTGCTGCAGCCGGAACGTTTCGACGTGGTCGTCGGCTCCAATTTGTTTGGCGATATTCTGTCGGATCTCGGCCCGGCCTGTACCGGCACTATCGGTATTGCGCCGTCGGCTAACCTGAACCCAGGGCGGACCTTCCCGTCGCTGTTCGAACCGGTTCACGGGTCGGCACCGGATATTTACGGTAAAAATATCGCCAACCCGATCGCTACCGTTTGGGCCGGGGCGATGATGCTCGATTTCCTCGGAAACGGCGACGAGCGCTACCATGCCGCGCACAACGGCATTCTGGCGGCGATAGAGCAGGTGATCGCCAGCGGGCCGAAAACCCCGGACATGAAAGGCAACGCCTCAACGCAGCAGGTCAGCGACGCTATCTGCAAGGCCATTTTGGCGTAATTACTCCGGCCGCCCCCCGGTGGCGCTGCGCTTACCGGGGCTACAATGGCACGCTCATGTAGATATCGCATCGGTTTGCAACGGTTTTGGTCCGGGAAAACATGTGCTTTGTGTTAATTCCGAGCACATTGCGCTCCCGATATTTCTTCTGCGTTATGGCTCTCATGGCGCAGGGAGCGCACAGAGGGCGGCCAGTCGCCGCCGCCCTCTGTACTCCCGGGCTCTGGCCGCCAAAATCGCCACTTCGTGGTA
>OKVS01000215.1_pt1 | contig 26550 bp, 20 predicted proteins | sample 1606911 | NCBI WGS metagenome assembly OKVS01 (sample SAMN03281016, study PRJEB24777) | human gut metagenome | isolation source: fecal sample PR161 from 1 month old female Malay infant, caesarean... | reverse complement strand
TTGGCCAGCGAAGGCGCTTTACGAATGGCGTACATCGGCAGCAGGCACAGCAGCGAGGCGATAATCGGCGCGCCCATCGCCTCAATCAGGTCGAGGATATTGGGGTTGGCATACGCCACCACCCAGGTCGAGCCCATGATGAACACCATGCTCAGGGTATTGAGCTTGCCGCTGGAGACCCGGGGTTTTATCCCCTTTATAGCCAAAGCGCAGGATCAGACCGTTCAGCCCTTCGAGCGTGCCGAGATAGTGGCCGAAAAACGATTTGAAGATGGCCACCAGGGCGATGATCGACGCGCCATACTCCAGCAGGGTGGCAAAGGTGGATTTGGTGCCCGACATCGAGGCAAAGTGGTTCGCCAGATAGGAGAGCACCGGGATATTCTGGGCCTTGGCGTCCGCCATGTTCTGCGGTGAGAGGGTAAACAGGCAGCTGAAGGCGAAGAACATCACCACCGCCACCATCAGCATGCTGGCCCGGGAGATGATCTGTGAGCATTTGCGTTCGGTATACTCGCGGCCAAACTGCGCTTCATACTCTTCGCGTTTGGAGACCACAAACGAGGAGACGATCGGCGAGAAGTTGAAGGAGAACACCATGATGGAGATGCCCAGCCATACCGTCACCAGAATGCCGTCGTGACCGGTTAAGGCGATATCGCTGAGGTTGACCTGGTCAATCACTGCGCTATTCCAGTAGGGGATCAGGGACAGGGAGATCACCACCAGGCTGGCGATAAACGGCCACACCAGATAGCTCATCACCTTGACCATCAGGTCTTTACCAAACCAGATGACAAACGCCATCAGCAGCAGCAGGAGCAGCGCCACCACCCCGCGGTTGAGAGCCGGCATCTGCAGCTGGTTCTCCCAGAAAGTCATAAAGGTATTGGTGATCGTGACGCCATAAATCCACAGCAGTGGGCAGATGGCGAAGAAGTACAGAAAGGTGATCACCACCCCGCCGGTTTTGCCAAAATGCTCTTCCACCGTTTCGGTGATATTGCCGGAGGGGTTAGCCCCCGACAGGCATAGCCGGGCCAGGGCCCGATGGCAATAAAAGGCGATGGGATAGGCCAGCACCAGCATCACCAGGATCGGGATCAGCCCGCCGAAGCCGGCGCGGATCGGGAAAAACAGCACCCCGGCGCCGATAGCGGTGCCAAACAGGCCCAGGGTCCAGGTGGTGTCAGATTTACGCCAGGACGAAAGGCTTGTCTGGCTGGATGCAATGCTCTCAGTCGTACTCATATCCTGTCCTCACTTATGTATTGAATTAAGCGTCAACAAAACCGGTAATTTGCGATACCCGGGAGAGATCGATATTGCCCCCGGAAATCAGGCTGACCGTTTTGCGGTTCTGGATATAGCTGTCGAGTTTGCCGCTTAATAACGCGGCGCAGGCTAACGCCCCGGCCCCTTCGGTGATCACTTTATTGCGCTGAATTAAGGCGACCATGCTCTGGCGAATGTCGTCCTCACTCACCAGGACGATGTCATCCACCAGCTGGCGGGCGATTTCATAGGTCAGTTTCCCCGGGCGGGCGACGTCGCAACCATCGGCTAAGGTGCCGGCGTGGCGATGGCTGGTGATTTCCCCGGCATACCAGGAGGCGGCCATGCCGTGAACATTCTCCGACTGCACGCCGATAATGCGGATTGTCGGGTTAATGGATTTAATCGCAATCGCGATACCGGCAATTAAGCCGCCGCCGCCAATGGGCACGATGACATTATCCACGTCATACAGATCTTCTAATATTTCGAGTCCAATCGTCCCCTGCCCGGCGATAACCTGCGGGTCGTCATAGGGGGGAATAAAAATGCGGCCCTCAAGTTCAACAATATCGCTGGCTTTGGCGAGGGTATCGTTAAAGTTATCGCCATGTAGCACCACTTCCGCCGAATAATCACAGGTGGCGGCAACTTTCGATTTCGGCGCCCCTTTCGGCATCACTACTTTCCCGTCAATGCCTAGCATGGCGCAGGAGAGCGAGACGCCCTGGGCGTGGTTGCCCGCTGAGCAGGCCACCACCCCTTTGCGTTTTTCCGCCGCGGTTAAACCGCACAGTTTATTAAAGGCGCCGCGAATTTTAAATGAACCCGTGCGCTGCATATTTTCGAATTTAAGAAATATTTCGCCCTGGCAGCGCTCGCTAAAATAATTCGAACGGGGCATGCCTGTTTTATATATTTTTCCCGCGAGGCGTTGTTTCGCTTCGAGAATATCGTCAATAGATACCGGAAGATCGTAGGTAATATGCATTATGGCCTCTGTATCTTAATATAAAGTCAATGACCGGGCGTCATCCTGCTGATAACAGCGAGGACGTGTGTTGGATTATTTAACGACTTTCAGTTACGCAATAATTTGTAATGGCTGCCAGTGGCGGTTGCCCTGCCCCGAGGAATAGTGTTTCGCCATCTCCACCAGCGACGCCGCGGCGGTTTTTAACCGGTAATTTTTCGACCATACCGCCGCATAGCGCGCCACCGGCAAGGCCTCTTTAATGGGGATGGTGACAAACTGGCTCGAGCCAAACGGCGTGGTCATGTCGCAGGGGATCACCGTCAGAAAATCGGCATTGAGCACCAGGTTATAGATCGTCACCACCGAATCGGTATTAACGATATTTTCACGGCGGATACCGCTGCGCTGCAGGGTGGTCAGCAGTTCGCTGTAGTAGCCCATATTGGTCTCCGGCAGCACCCACTGCTCGTGCTGGAGCGAGGCCAGGCGGACGGTGCCGTTGCCGATCCGCGCCCGGTTCGCCACCAGCACAAACTCAGACTCAAACAGCGGCTCGACGTGCAGGTCCTGCAGTTTCATCTCATCGCTCAGCGTCCCGATGGCGAAGTCGAGGCGCCCGTCGCGGATTGCCGGCAAAAAGGCGGAGAGCTGCGCCTCATACATCGAGACCCGCGCCTTGGGGAAAGTCATTTTAAACTGATGCACCATCTCCGACATAAAGGTAAACCCGACCAGCGAAGGGAAACCAAAGGAGACATCCACCACCGCGCTGTTGGTCAGAGCATTCATTTCATTGACCATATTTTTCATTTCACGGGTGATCGCTTCTGACCAGTTGAGAAATACCTGCCCGGCCTCGGTGAGCGAGACGCCGGTATTTCGCCGGACGATTAATTCGCTGCCAAAATAACTCTCCATGTCGCCAATAATTTTACTGACCGCCGGCTGAGTGAGTCCTAACGCTTTTGCTCCGGCCCCGATTGACCCGCTGCGGATCACTTCCTGGAAAACTACCAGATGCTGTGTTTTAGGCAGAGAAAAAGTATTCATCGCGTCTCACTTTCATTCCTTTGTTGACGGCGGAAAGTGTAACAAATCGCAATTGCCGGGTTATGTGAGAGCTCTCACAAGGCTCCGCCGCGGCGGATAAGCAGGATCCACGAGCCAGAATAAGCAAATTAAAATCAATACATTACAAGCATCATGAACGCTATTTGCGCGCCTTTTGCCGTGGCCGAATGCGGGGATAAAAATAATTGATGGCGATAACATCGACGGCGAAATGGCGATAAAAAATACGTCTTTTGTACGTTATTCGACCCGCGCTATCAGGGTGAGAAGAAAGCCGAAAATTAAATTAATGCTGTAAAGAATAAAAAGCAGACGTAATAAACGCCATTATTTAACGACAAGCCGGTCGGGCATCACATTTTATCCCCGGCGGTTGGGGAAAATGCACGGTCATTATTTACACCAAAGAAACATTAAATTCACAATTTTTCTTTTGGGTCGCGATAGGCAGCGATCTTTTTTCCGCCATAGCGCAGTTGGTCATACTTTGATTAAAATCAACCCTGGTAATTTATCTTTTACGACGGCCATTGGAGAGTCATTTGTGTTGCCGATCACAAATCCATAAAACAACGACCCGGCCTATCGTGAAGAGATGATCCCGCGGCTGCGCCAGCAGCTTAACGAGCAGCTGATGAGCGACCAGCTGGCTGTCGACCTGCTCTCTTCCTATCTGCGAATGGATCTCAGCGCCCAGCCGTGGGACCAGCCGCTATAGCCCGCCCCGGCGCAGATCGCTGGCCCGGGCATTTCGCCTATAGCTGGCTGACCCCCAGCGCCGCGGCCTCATCCCGCCACGCCAGCAGCGGCGCATAGGCCTCCCGCGACATATCGCTATAGCCGCAGATCAGCAAGGCGTCGCACAGGGAACGATAGCGATCATCGCTTACCAGCTGCTGGAGCGCCTCGCGCAGGCTATTCAGCGTTGCCGCCGGGGTGGCGCCGGCGGTGATCAGCGGCAGCCCTGGCGCGGCCGGGCTCCAGCCGATCGCCACCAGGCCAGCCAGAGCCTGCGGCTGATGGCGCTGCAGCAGAGCGTAGGTCACGCAGTCGATGGCGGCGATATCGGCGTTTTCCTGCTGCAGTTCGCGCAGCGATTGCCGATGGCTGCCGCTGAACATCACCGCTGAAAAAAAATCGCCCCTCCCGGGAGAGCGGCGCGACCATTTTACGCAGTACGTTGTAGCCGGACTGCGAGTGCTCGGCATTGCACACCGCCCGACGGCCAAAAAAGTCCCCCAGCATCCGGTGACTATCCGCTTCGCGGACCACCAGCAGGCTGCGATAGCGGCGCCCTTCGCAACCGGGCGCAGCGTAGTGGAAGCAGCCCACCGTCTGCACCTCCGGCAATTGGGTCACCAGCGGGTAGCCACAGGTCTGGCTCAGCAACAGCGTCGGCTGGCGCCAGTGAGCCAGCAGATCCCCGGGGTCAGCCGCCGGAGGGTCCCCCGCCACCATCACGCCGCGTTCGTCCAGCAGCGACTGCACCGCCTGCCACAGGGCCTGGGTCTGTTGACGGTGGATGGCATACATCGGAAAAGTCATGCGTTCAGCCATATTCTCCTCCCGCCTGCGCCTGCTCGCCAAAGCCCGGATGGGCGTTCACCGCCACCGCCCGGCGGCTAAAATGGCGTCGCCACTCGCCGTACCCGCGCACCAGGAACCCCTGATTACGCTGCAGATACGCCGCCTGGCGATGCAGATACAGTTGACGTAAAGCGTACCAGGGGACCCCTGGCAGATCATGATGCACCGCATGGTAGTTGAGATTGAGGAACAGCACCCGCCAGGGGAGCCCGGCCTCGTTGATCACCGAGCGGGCCAGCGGGTCATCCGCGGCGCGGTGTTCGAGAAAAGAGCGTACTTTGGTCAGGGCCAGCGCCGGGTAGCTCACCGCCAGCACAAACCACAGCGGAGAAAAACCCTGCGCCGCCATCCAGGTCAGCAGGCCCGTCAGCAGCAACAGATGCAGACTCCACATGGCGATAGCGCGGCGGTCGCCCTCGCGGAAAGCCCGCAGCGCGCTGTTCAGGGTGTGAATAATATCCATCATCGGCGCCAGCAGCAGACGCCCCCAGAAGGTGTTGCGCAGGTGGATAAGGCGGCGCTGCCAGGCTGAGAAGCGCTGCCAGCTTTCCGCCGTTACGTAGTACGATTCGGGGTCATCCTCAGGGTGCGTCAGCAGATGGTTGCGATGGTGCGCCAGGTGGCTGTCGCGGTAGACGCCATAGGGATACCAGACCGCCAGCGGCAGCGTCCCCAACAGCTGGTTAAACCATGCCAGCCGGGTGGGATGCCCATGGATCAGCTCATGCTGTAAGGACATATACCAGGCGGTAAACCAGATCAACAGCAGCGTGGCCGGAAACAGTCCCAGCGTCCGCCAGCCCGCCACGCAGGCAAACCAGCCGCCGTAAACCGTCACAATCAGCAGCCAGGTCGGCAGCTCGCTGCGCCACAGCCAGCCGCGCGCCAGCTGGCGGATCAGGATGCGCTGTTGGTCATCCACATAGACAGCCGTCTTCTTTTCCGTCACTTCCGATACCTTGCCGTGTTGCCTCATTCCCACCGAAGATGTGAGATAACACGTTAAATAACAAAGTATTTAATTGACTTAGCTTTGCCAAAAAGCGCGTTTGTGTTCAACAGGGCAAAGAGAATACCGTCCATGGCGCAACAGGTTGGCGGTGTTTAAACTGGTCCATCATCCGGCGGCGCTGCGCTTGCCGGGCCTATGGGATAACCCCTCCCCGGGCCATCCAGGCCGGTGCAGGCGCAGCGCCGCCGGACAAGGACAGCGGCGCCGCTTTTGTGCCGGGCGGCGGCGACGCCTTGCCCGGCCTACGATGCGTGCGGCCTGTCGTTAATTTATTTACCGCTGTTGCTGAAATTTTACCGCCAGGTCGAGGATACTTAAGGACACCAGCGCCTTACCCGCCTTCGCGCCGACGATACCGGCGGAGCGTCACAGAGGCTACTCCTCTTCCCGCTCCGCTGGCGTCCAGGTCGGCAGAGTCTGGAAGGTGTGCAACAGCCCTTCGGACCACGCCTTGCGAATGCGGTTGAAGTAGGGATCGCTGTCGGTGATGCGATGCTGCCCGGCACTGCTGAAGCTGCCGCTGCGGTAGAGCAGCGTATCCAGCGGCAGGCCGACGGACAGATTACTGCGCAGCGTCGAGTCAATGGAGATCAACGCGCAGCACATCGCCTGCTCCAGCGGCGTGTCGATGGTCAGCACCCGATCGATGATCGGTTTGCCGTATTTGCTTTCGCCAATCTGGAAATAAGGCGTGTCGCGGGTGGCTTCAATAAAGTTGCCCTCCGGATAAATATGGAACAGACGATGGGTTTCGCCGGCGATCTGGCCGCCAAGCAGCAGGTTGCAGTTGAAGTTGGTGTTACTGCAGGTCTGCTGGTTGCTGCTGTCGCGCTGGATCACCTCCAGCAGCGTTTTACCGATCAGCATCGCGGCGTCGTAGAGGGAAGTGACCTGCATCAGATTCGGCTCCTGCTGGGTACGGATGCGCGCGCTGAGCAGGCTTATCACGCTCTGGGTGGTGGCCAGATTGCCGGCGGATTGCAGCACCAGCACCCGTTCCCCCTCCTGATGGAAAACGTGCAGCTTTTTTAAAAGTGGCAATATGGTCGACGCCCGCATTGGTGCGGGAGTCGGAAGCAAACACCAGTCCATCCGCCAGGCACATGGCCACACAGTAGGTCATTGCGGTTATTCCCGTATTATTGCTGCTGCGCCTGCTGGCTGTGTTCGCGCACTTCAGCGTTAGTTAACATAATCTCCCCGCCGCCGCCCAGCCGGGTGCCCCGTACCGGGCAGGCGTCGAGATAATCCAGCCCGGTCGCCAGCCGTAAATGCTGATTCAGGCGACGGGTATTATTGGTGATATCAAACGACAGCCAGCGGCCGTCGAGCCAGACTTCCGCCCAGGCATGCATCGCCACATGCTGGGCGTTATCGCTGTAGACATAGCCGCTGACGTAGCGCGCCGGGATCTCCAGCGCGCGGCAGCAGGCGAGAAAAACATGGGTATGATCCTGGCACACCCCCTTCGCGCGGGCGAAGGCGTCGGCGGCGGAGTCCTGCACCTGGGTCGCGCCGGGGGAGTATGGCATTCTTAACAGCAGATCCGCCATCAGTTGATTCAGACTCTCTTCCGCCGCATCGGGACGATAGAGGCGCTGGGCAAACTCACGGATCGCCGTATCGGCGCGGGTTAGCGGCGTACAGCGCAGAAAAACCAGCGGCGACAGCAGCTCGGCCTCTTCATCACGCGTCTCCTCCCCTTCGTCGGCGATATCGACAATCCCGCTGGCGCGGATGGTGATCTCCTTGTGCGGGTTATCCAGCGTCAGCACATGCAGCACATTGCCCCAGCCGTCGGTAGTGGTCACCGCCGCGCCGTCCGGCAGGGTCAGCGTCCAGGCGGTGATCGTCTGCCGGGCGGTACTGCGCGGCGTCAGGCGCAGATACTGGGTGGAAAACTTCACTTCTTCATCGTAGCCATAGCGGGTGAGATGATCGATGACCAGTTTCATAAGGCCTCCAGATAGGTTTGTCTGATGCTGTCGGACAGCGCGTTAATTCTCGCCAGCAGCCCGTTAAGGGTGGTCTGCAGGTCCGCCTGCGCCAGGTCGTCACGGGTGCTGAAGCGCAGATCAACGTTAAGCTGATGGGCGAGGCGCAGCGGTTGATAGGAGCGGTCGTTAGCGATCTTCTCCAGCTCGCCCACCAGATCGGCAATGCTGGCGCGCAGCGAACGCGGAATATCGTTGCGCAGGATCAGCAGCTCCATCACCGTTTCGCGACTGACCGGCTGGCGGTAGAGGCTGTTGTAGGCTTCGCGGGCGCTGACCGCATTGAGCAGGGTATCCAGCCGGTAGTATTCCCGCACCGGATCCGGGTCGTTGGTCAGCTGTTGATCCTTAATCAGCAGCAGCTGGGTGGTGGCGAAGGCGCGCTCAATCAGGGTGCCGATACCGATAAAGCTCAGCGCGTCGTTGCGCAGCAGCGTGCCGATCACTGCCCCGCGAAACAGATGCACCCGCTCTTTCACCCACTCAAAAAAGCCGTCGCTCCCCAGCTCGCCCAGCCCCTGCTGGCGGAGGGTCCGCAGTTCAATGCGGGTGGCATTGATGCTCTCCCACACTTCGGCCGACAGACTGCCGCGCACCGCGTGCGCATTGTTCCACGCCATCTCCACGCAGCTGTAAATACTGCAGGGGTTGTTGCCATCAAGGGCAAAAAAGTTGAGCAGATTGCTCATGGTAAAGCGGGCATGGCGCGCCTGAAACAACTCGTGGGTCATCGACAAATTCAGCGGCAGCGCCAGATCCCGCGACTGCTGGCTGTGGCGGGGGATCATCGATAATTTCCAGGTCACGTCCAGCACCCGGGCGTAGCTCTCCGCCCGCTCGAGATAGCGGGCCATCCAGAACAGTTCACTCGCCGTACGACTTAGCATGATGCGTCATCCTCCATCACCCAGGTATCCTTGGTTCCGCCGCCCTGCGACGAGTTGACCACCAGCGACCCTTCGGTGAGGGCCACGCGGGTCAGGCCGCCGGGCACCAGCCGCATCTCCTGCCCGGACAGCACGTAGGGCCGTAAATCGATATGCCGCGGCGACAGCCCTTCATCAACGAAGGTGGGGCAGGTCGACAGCGCGAGGGTGTCCTGGGCGATATAGTTGGCCGGATTGGCCAGCAGGCGCTGGCGGAAGGCCTCCCGCTCCTCTTTAGTCGAACGCGGGCCAACCAGCATGCCGTAGCCCCCGGCGCCATGGACCTCCTTGACCACCATCAGCTCGAGATTGCTCAGCACGTAGCGCAGGTCCTCCGCTTTCCGGCACTGCCAGGTGGGGATATTGCTGAGGATCGGCTGTTCGCCGAGGTAAAAGCGGATCATCTCCGGGACGTACGGATAGATCGATTTGTCGTCAGCCACCCCGGTGCCGATGGCGTTGGCCAGCACTACGCCGCCGGCGCGATAGACGGACAGCAGCCCCGGGACGCCGAGCATCGAATCGGCGCGGAAGGCCAGCGGGTCGAGCCAGGCGTCGTCGATGCGGCGATAAATCACATCCACCCGCCGCGGCCCCTCGGTGGTGCGCATATACACCGCGCCGTTTTTAATAAACAGATCGGCGCTCTCCACCAGCTCGACCCCCATCTGCTGCGCCAGGAAGCTGTGCTCGAAGTAGGCGCTGTTGAAGCGACCCGGGGTCATCACCACAACGCAGGGATCATCCACCAGCGAGCTTTCGCGCAGGGTCTGCAGGAGGTAGCTCGGGTAGCGCTCCACCGGCGCAATGTGATGCTGCTCGAACATCTCCGGATAGAGACGCATCATCATCTTACGGTTTTCGAGCATGTAGGAGACGCCGGACGGCGTGCGCAGATTATCCTCCAGCACGTAGTACTGACCGTCGTTATTGCGCACCATATCGACGCCGGTGATATGGGCATAGGTATTGTTTGGCAGGTTGATGCCCTGCATGCACGGCTGATACTGCTCGTTGGCCAGCACCTGCTCGGCCGGGATCAGCCCCGCGCGCAGGATATTCTGCTCATGATAGATGTCATAGAGGAAGGCGTTCAGCGCTTTCACCCGCTGGCGTATGCCGCGGTCAATGCGCTGCCACTCCCCGGCGGGTATGATCCGCGGCACGCTGTCAAACGGGATCAGCCGCTCGGTCCCCTCATCCTCGCCGTACACGTTAAAGGTGATGCCGATACGGTGAAAAAGCAGTTCCGCTTGCGCTTTTTTCTGCCGGATAGAGAATTGATCGGTGTTGCGAAACCATTGCCACCAGGCATTATAGTGCGGCCGCTGTTCACCCTGCGCGGTCAGCATCTCGTCATAATAATGCCCGTCAGGTAGCGTAATTTTAATCATGGCTATCCCCTCCGGTTGTACTCACTTTGTGGTAATCCCGCTAAGAGATAAGCATTAATTATGCCAGGTCCTCTGCCGCCGCGGCGTTGTGCAAATCGGTTCAGCCCCGCCGTCTGGTTGTGCAAAAAATCGCCAAAACAGCCGCCCGCGCCCGGCGGCGGCTGCACCGTCGTGAGGCAGGGCGACGTTTTTTGCGCCATCGTGGACGCCAGCGCCCTCAGCCAGGCGGCCCAGCCCGCGGCGGTCTCAGGAGACCTGGCAGGTAAATCCTCTGTTTTCGCGCAAAATGTTACCCCTGACACGCGCAGCGGCAGATATTCGTCTAAGGTTTTTGGATGGCCAAACGTCGTGGCCCGCAGTCGATAATGATAAGGAGAACTCCCCATGACGAGTACTGATGCACGTCGTCCCGCTGCTTTGCCCTGTTCCCTGCGCCTGGCGATCGGCGGCGCTCTGATCGCCCTGATGAGCCTGAACGCTCAGGCGGAAGACGGCAAAACCGCGCCGCCCCCCTCGCCGGATATTCTGCTGGGCCCGCTGTTCAATGATGTCCAGAGCGCGAAGCTGTTTGCCGATCAGAAAACCTTCGCCGACGCTATCCCTAACAGCGATCCGCTGATGATCCTTGCCGATTACCGGATGCAAAAAAACCAGGCCAGCTTCGACCTGCGCCACTTCGTCGAACTGAACTTCACGCTGCCGAAAGAGAACGACACCTATGTGCCGCCCAAAGGGCAAACTCTGCGTCAACATATCGATGGCCTGTGGCCGGTCCTGACCCGCAGCACCGTCGAGGTGGAAAAATGGGACTCGCTGCTGCCGCTGCCTAAGCCCTACGTGGTGCCCGGAGGACGTTTCCGCGAAGTCTATTACTGGGACAGCTATTTCACCATGCTGGGTCTTGCCGAAAGCGGTCACTGGGATAAAGTCGAGGATATGGTCGCCAACTTCGCCGCGGAAATTGACGCCTGGGGCCATATCCCCAACGGCAACCGCACCTATTATCTCAGCCGTTCGCAGCCCCCCTTCTTCTCCTTTATGGTGAGCCTGCTGGCGACGCACGATGGCGACCAGGTGCTGAAAACCTACCAGCCGCAGCTGGAGAAAGAGTATCGCTACTGGATGGCCGGAGCGGACGCGCTGGCTCCCGGCAACGCCGACAAACGGGCGGTGCGGATGCCGGACGGCGCGCTGCTCAACCGCTACTGGGACGATAACGACACCCCGCGTCCCGAGTCCTGGCTTGACGACGTCAAAACCGCCAAAAGCAACCCGAATCGTCCGGCAACCGAGATCTATCGCGACCTGCGCTCCGCCGCCGCCTCCGGCTGGGATTTCAGCTCCCGCTGGATGGACAATCCGCAGCAGCTCGCCACCATTCGCACCACCTCGATTGTCCCGGTCGATCTCAATGCCCTGATGTTCCATCTGGAGAAAACCCTCGCCCGCGCCAGCAAGGCATCCGGGGACAGCGCTGGCGCTACGCAGTACGATGCGCTGGCTAACGCCCGCCAGCAGGCCATCGAGAAATACCTGTGGAATGATAAAGAGGGATGGTACGCCGACTACGATCTGAAAACCCACAAGGTGCGCAATCAACTGACCGCGGCGGCGCTGTTCCCGCTGTACGTCAATGCCGCGTCACGCGAGCGGGCGACGAAAGTGGCCGCCGCCGCCGAGTCGCGCCTGCTTAAACCCGGCGGGCTGACCACCACCACCGTCAACAGCGGCCAGCAGTGGGACGCCCCCAACGGCTGGGCGCCGCTGCAGTGGGTGGCGGTCGAGGGGCTGCAAAACTATGGTCAGCAGAAGATCGCCATGGAGGTCACCTGGCGCTTCCTGACCAACGTGCAGCATACCTATGACAGTAAGCAAAAGCTGGTGGAGAAGTATGACGTGAGCTCGACCGGCACCGGCGGCGGCGGCGGGGAATATCCGCTGCAGGACGGCTTTGGCTGGACCAACGGCGTCACCCTGAAGATGTTGGATCTGATCTGCCCGCAGGAGAAACCCTGCGATGCGCTGCCCGCTACCCGTCCGGCGACAACCCCTTCACCGCAGGACAAACCTGTTGCGGCGCCCGCGGCTAACGACCCCGCCCCTGCGGAACCGCAAAAGACCGGCTCCTGACGCTTCGCCGCCCCCTACCAAAATCGGTAGGGGGAAGCGGTCTCCCTGGTCACTACCGTCCCGTGCAGACCCATTCTGCGGCTCGCGGGAAACACTTCCCCACGCCCTCGCGTTGAACAGGTCACCTTTTCGCTTGATCGCACAAATACAAACAATAATAATTCGCATTACTTTTTAACGAATAATGACAGATTCGTTTTTCACGCGGCGGCGTACAGGAGTACCAGACCGCGTTGGTTCAGGATGATCTTATGAACGTGGCTATTTCTCGAAAACGCCCGGGGCTGCTGTATGCCCTTGCGGTCACACTCCCCTTCACCGCGCAAGCCGAAGAGACGGTGGTGGTCACTGCCACCCCGCCGGCGTCCGCCAGCGCGCCGACGGAGGGCTACAGCGCCAGCACCTCGCTCGGGGCGACGAAAACCGACCAGCCGTTAATCACTACCGCCCAGTCGGTGTCGGTGGTCACCCGCCAGCAGATGGCGGATCAGGGGGCGAATACCATCAGCCAGGCGCTGGAATATACCCCGGGGGTCTACTCCAGCTTCGGCGGCGGCGCCACCCGGTTCGACGCCATCTCCCTGCGCGGCTACCACGGCGGCGACGTCGATAACCTGTTCCTCGACGGCATGCGCCTGATGAGCGACGGCGGCAGCCATAACGTATTGCAAATCGACCCGTGGTTTATCGAACGCGTGGATGTGATCCGCGGCCCCTCCTCCGCGCTCTACGGGCAGAGCGTGCCGGGCGGCGTGGTCAACCTGACTTCCAAACGTCCGCAGTTCAGCCAGCAGGGCCACATCCGCCTGACCGGCGGCACGCAAAATACCAAAGGCGCGGCCTTCGATTACACCGACGCCATCAATGACCAGTGGGCATGGCGGCTGATCGGGATGACCCGCAGCAGCGACACGCAGTATGACCATACCCGCGAAGAGCGCTACGCGATTTCGCCTTCCCTGCTGTGGCAGCCGGACAGCGACACCTCGCTGCTGCTGCGCGCCTATCTGCAAAAAGATCCTTCCGGCGGCTACCACGGCTCTTTGCCGCTGGACGGCACCCGCTACGCGCACAATGGCCGTAAGCTCTCCCCCAGCACCAACGAAGGCGATCCGGGAGATGGCTATCAACGCCGCCAGCAGATCTACAGCTATGAGTTTGACCACCAGTTCACCGACGTCTGGTCGGTCTATTCCGCCGGGAGCTACACCCATACCAACGTCTCCCTCGATCAGGTCTACCAGGTCGGCTGGATAGATGACAGCGACATGCTGGCCCGCGGCTACAGCGGTTCGCGCGGTTCGCTGGACGGCTGGTCAACCGATAACCGCCTGCGCGCCGATTTCAATACAGGCGACCTGGCGCACACCCTGATCCTCGGCGCCGAATATCATCGCTTCCGTAACGACCTGTGGACCGGCGCCGGCGGCGCGGCGCCCCTTAACCCGTTTAGCGGCTATACCGCGCAGACCGGACATACCGTTACCTACAGCGACGACAATAATCGCCGCTATTACCAGACCGGGCTGTATCTGCAGGATGAGATGGTCTGGAACCGCTGGCATGTGGATGTTTCCGCCCGCTACGACCGCATCGTTTCCCAGCAGGTCAGCGATACCCAGGGGACCTCAAACCGCCGTTCAGACGACCATATCAGCGGCCGCGCCTCGCTGTTGTACGCCCTGGACAACGGTCTGTCGCCCTACCTGAGCTACAGCCAGGCGATCACTCCGGCGATGCTGCCGGGCGCGGACGGCAAACCGTTGAAACCGACCACCGCCGAACAGGTTGAAGCCGGCCTGAAGTTCCAGCCGCCGGGCAGCAGCGATCTCTATAGCATCGCGATTTACGACCTGACGCAAAAGGATGTCGCCACTCGCGACCCGAACATCGCCACCGCCACCTATATTCCGGCGGGTAAGGTCCATTCCCAGGGCGTTGAGCTGGAAGCGCACCACCAGATCACCCCGCAGCTGAGTACTATCGCCTCGTATACCTGGAATCGTCTGCGTTTCCAGGACACCAAAGACGGGACCGACAATAACACGCCGCAGCTGACCCCGGATCAGATGGCCTCCTTCTGGGCGCGCTATCAGTTCCCGGCGGGGATCTCCGTTGGCGCCGGCGTCCGCTACATCGGTAAACAGTGGGCGGATGATGCCAACACCGCGCGGCTGCCGTCGGTCACGCTGATGGACGCCATGATGCGGGCCGACCTCGGCGTCTGGTCGCCAACGCTGAAAGGCGCTTATGTGCAGGTTAACGCCAACAATATCGGCGACCGCGAGTATATTTCCGGCTGCTATGGCACCGGCAACTGTTACTGGGGAGCAGAGCGCAGCGTTATAGCCACCGTGGGCTACGATTTCTGAGGACGTGGCCTCCGGGAGACTACCGGAGGCCAAACGAGGGATTACATGGCGTCCAGCGCTTTCTGGAGTTTCCAGATATAGCGCGGCGCCTGCGGTGCCGGGTGTTTTTTCACCACATGTTCGAAGAACTCATCGGCGTCGAGATCGTTAATCTCCTCGATGGCGTCCTGGCGGTTCGAGGAGAAGGTACGCAGCAGCGCGCCAGCGCCGTTGGCATAGGAGACCACCACCGCATAGCGCATCACCTGCGGGTCTTTGATCCCCGCCAGCGGACCGTTCTCCAGAATGCTCAGATAGGCGGCCCCCATCGAGATATTACGTTCCGGGTTTTTCAGCTCACTGACCGACGGCTCGCCGCGCCACCCCATCCGCCGATAGACATCGCGTCCGGAGGTCGACGGCTTGAGCTGCATCAGCCCGACGGCGCCGGATTTACTCACCACCGCAGGATTACCGCCCGACTCGATGGCGATGATCGCCGTGATCAGCTGCGGATCCACGCCCCAGGCGGCGCCGGCTTTTTCACTGATCGGCATCCACTGCATCGCCCGCTTCACCGGGACCTCAGGGTTCCACGGCGGATTGGTGTAATCATGTTTCGAACTACAACCGGCCAGAAAAACGACTAAAATAAGCAACCATCTCAATTTCACACATCTATCCTTATCTACCCAAACGCCATCATGCTACAGAACGACGGCCGCGGTACGTCTCCCGCCTGCCGACAACCTGAAGGATGACGGGTGCGGACTGAAGTTAGCCACCTGGAGATGACAATCGCCATTCCAGGCGGCATCATAACCCTTTCATTCATAGCAAGGAATTATCATGTCTCAGTTTTATCTGGTCTGCGCCATCCGGTTATTGCATCAACCAGCAGGCGGCAGCCCGCGGCGTCGAGCGTCTGCAGCAGGCCGGACACGAGGTGGCCCACCAGCAGGTCATTCCCCGCCGGCAGCAGCGTTTCGCCGGGACTGAACATGAACGGCTGGCCGATATTAACCAGCTGGCCCAGTTGCCCGGCCGCAACCGGATCGTCCTCGCCGTGCGCGGCGGCTACGGCGCCAGTCGCCTGCTGCCGCATATCGACTGGCAGGGGCTGGTTGCCCGCCAGCAGCGCGACCCGCTGCTGATTTGCGGCCACAGCGATTTCACCGCTATCCAGTCGGGCCTGCTGGCCATGGGCAACGTCATCACCTTCAGCGGGCCAATGCTCGCCGGCAACTTCGGCGCGGAGACCCTCGACCCGTTTACCGAGCACCATTTCTGGCAGGCGCTACGCCAGCCGGAATTCACCCTCGAATGGCCGGGCGAAGGGCCGAACTGCCGGGTGGAAGGCACCCTGTGGGGGGGAAATCTGGCGATGCTGACCTCGCTTATCGGCACGCCGTGGCTGCCGGCGATCCGCGACGGCATCCTGGTGGTGGAGGATATCAATGAGCACCCGTTCCGCGTCGAGCGCATGCTGCTTCAGCTGTTGCACAGCGGCGTGCTGGCGGCGCAGAAAGCGGTGATCTTCGGCAGCTTCACCGGCAGCGCGCCGAACGACTATGACGCAGGATACGATTTGCCGCAGGTCTTTGATTATCTGCGCCAGCAGCTATCCCTGCCGCTGATTAGCGGACTGGAGTTTGGCCACGAGCAGCGCACGGTGACCCTGCCGCTGGGCGCCCGCGCGCGCCTGGTGAATCAGGCGGCGGCCACCACCCTGACGATCGGCGGCCATCCGGTGCTGACAGAATAAATTTCCCGAACGCATAGGCGGATCCCCTGCGAATTGTTAAAATAGTGTCACTTTTAGCCATTTTTTCACGCCAGTCAGGGAGTACGTGAACATTGGACGCCGCTGCGGTCATTAGTCTGTTTATTCTGGGTTCTGTTTTAGTAACCTGCAGTATCTTATTGAGCTCCTTTTCTTCGCGCCTTGGCATCCCGATTCTGGTCATCTTTCTGGCCATCGGGATGCTGGCAGGCATTGACGGCATCGGCGGCATCCCCTTCGACAATTACCCCTTCGCCTATATGGTGAGTAACCTCGCGCTGGCGGTGATCCTGCTGGACGGCGGGATGCGCACCCAGGCCAGCTCCTTTCGCGTCGCGCTGTGGCCCGCGCTGTCGCTGGCGACGGTTGGGGTGCTGATCACCTCGGCGCTGACCGGGATGATGGCGGCCTGGTTGTTCAAGCTGGATCTGATCGAAGGCCTGCTGATCGGCGCCATTGTCGGCTCCACCGACGCCGCGGCGGTCTTCTCGCTGCTCGGCGGCAAGGGGCTCAACGAGCGCGTCGGCTCGACGCTGGAGATAGAGTCAGGCAGTAACGACCCGATGGCGGTCTTCCTGACCATCACCCTGATCGAAATGATCCAGCAGCACCAAACCGGCCTCAGCTGGATGTTCGCCGTGCATATCATTCAGCAGTTCGGCCTCGGGATCGCCATCGGCCTCGGCGGCGGCTACCTGCTGCTGCAGATGATTAACCGCATCGTGCTGCCCGCCGGCCTCTATCCGCTGCTGGCGCTGAGCGGCGGGATCATGATTTTTGCCGTCACCACCTCCCTCGACGGCAGCGGTATCCTCGCCGTCTATCTCTGCGGCTTTCTGCTGGGCAACCGGCCGATCCGCAACCGGCACGGCATCCTGCAGAACTTCGACGGCCTGGCGTGGCTGGCGCAGATCGCCATGTTCCTGGTGCTGGGCCTGCTGGTGACGCCCTCCGACCTGCTGCCGATCGCTATCCCGGCGCTGCTGCTGTCGATGTGGATGATATTCATTGCCCGGCCCCTGTCGGTGTTTGCCGGCCTGCTGCCGTTTCGCGGCTTTAACCTGCGCGAACGGGTGTTTATCAGCTGGGTTGGCCTGCGCGGCGCGGTGCCCATTATTCTCGCGGTGTTCCCGATGATGGCCGGCCTGGACAACGCCCGCCTGTTCTTCAATGTCGCCTTCTTCGTGGTGCTGGTGTCGCTGCTGCTGCAGGGCACTTCGCTGTCGTGGGCGGCGAAAAAAGCCAAAGTGGTGGTGCCGCCCATCAGCTGGCCCATCTCCCGCGTCGGGCTGGATATTCACCCGGAAAACCCGTGGGAGCAGTTTGTCTACCAGCTGGGGGCCGATAAGTGGTGCATCGGCGCGGCGCTGCGCGACTTGCACATGCCACCGGAGACGCGGATTGCCGCGCTGTTTCGCAACAATGTCCTGCTGCACCCCACCGGCAGCACCCGCCTGCGGGAAGGCGATATCCTGTGCGTTATTGGTCGGGAGCACGACCTGCCGGCGCTGGGCAAAATGTTCAGCCAGTCGCCGCCGGTGGCGCTCGATCAGCGCTTTTTCGGCGACTTCATTCTTGATGCTGAGGCCCGCTTCGCCGATGTGGCGCAAATCTACGGTCTCGACGGCGGTGAGGAGTTCCGCGAGCATCAGCAGTCGCTCGGGGAAGTGGTGCAGCAGCTGCTGGGCGCGGCGCCGGTGGTGGGCGACCAGGTGGAGTTCGCCGGGATGGTGTGGACGGTAGCTGAAAAAGAGAACGATCACGTGCTGAAGGTTGGGGTGCGGGTCGCGGAAGACGAGGCGGAGTGATCCGCCCCGGAATAGGTTACAGGGTCACAACTGGCACCCGCGGCGCCAGGGCGCACATCAGCTCATAGCCGACGGTGCCGCTGCTGGCCGCCACGTCGTCGATTTTAATCTCTTTGCCCCACAGCTCGACCGGCGCGCCGATCCCGGCCTGCGGACAAGGCGTTAAATCGACCGCCAGCATATCCATCGACACGCGTCCCACGGTAGTGGTACGTACGCCATCCACCAGCACCGGCGTGCCGCTCGGCGCCACCCGCGGGTAGCCGTCGGCATAGCCGCAGGCGACGATGCCGATCCGCTGCTCCTGGGTGGTGCGGTACAGGCCGCCATAGCCAATCGCCTCGCCGGGGCGCAGGTTCTGCACGCCGATGATTTCGCTGCGCAGCGTCATGACCGGCTTCAGCCCGGTGTTGGCGATGTCCTGCCACTGCCCGGAAGGCGACGCGCCATACAGCACGATGCCTGGACGAACCCAGTCAAAATGCGCTTCCGGATGCCAGAGGGTCGCCGCCGAGTTGGCCAGCGAGCGCGGGCAATCCAGCCCCTCCGCCGCCTGTTCGATACGGCGCATCGGCTCGACAATTCCCTGCGGGTTCTCCGCCTCCGCGAAGTGCGACATCAGCGTCATCTCGCCGACGTTGCTTATCGCCCGCAGCTGCTGCCAGACGGTGTGGACCCGCTCAGGCATAAAGCCCAGCCGGTTCATGCCGCTGTTCACCTTGAGATAGATATCCAGCGGCGCGCGCAGCTTCGCCTGCTGCAGGGCCTTAATCTGCCAGTTGCTGTGGACGCTGGTGGTTAAACGATATTGATCCAGCACCGCCAGCTCATCGGCATGGAAGAAGCCCTCCAGCAGCAGGATCGGGCCTTTCCAGCCCTGCTCGCGCAGCAGGATCGCCTCTTCCAGGTTGAGCAAGGCGAAACCATCCGCCGCGCTTAACGCACTCCATACGCGCGCCACGCCGTGGCCGTAGGCGTTGGCCTTGACCACCGCCCACAGGCGCGACCCGGGGGCCGCGCGACGCACTATCTGTAAATTCTGCCGCAAGGCCAGCAGGTCGATGCTGGCCACTACCGGACGGGTCATGCAAGCTCCTTAGTTGTGTGCGCCGTGCAGGTGCTGCGGGCGCGCCGGGGTAAAACCGGGGCTGTAGCGGGCAACCGCCAGATCGTCGTAAGGGATCGCCGGCGTGCGGCCGGAGATCAGATCGCTGATAAGCTGCCCGGAGCCGCAGGCCATGGTCCAGCCAAGCGTGCCGTGGCCGGTGTTGAGCCACAGATTTTTATACGCTGTGCGGCCGACCACCGGCGTGCCGTCCGGCGTCATCGGCCGCAGGCCCGTCCAGAACGTCGCCTGCTCCACGTGGCCGCCGCGCGGGAACAGATCGCGCACCACCATCTCCAGGGTTTCGCGACGCGGCTGCAGCAGCGCTTTGTTAAAACCGACGATCTCCGCCATGCCGCCGACCCGAATGCGCTGATCGAAGCGGGTGATGGCGATTTTGTAAGTCTCATCAAGGATAGTTGAAACCGGCGCGCCGTCCTCCTGAGCGATCGGAATAGTCAATGAGTAGCCTTTCAGCGGGTAGACCGGTATATCCACCAGCCCTTTAAGCATCGCCGTCGAGTAGGAGCCGAAGGCCATCACATAGGCATCGCCCTTGATAATCTCATCGCCGCATTTCACCCCGGCAATGCGATCGCCCTCGTGCAGCAGCGCATCCACTGCGGTGTTGAAGCGGAAGGTCACGCCGGCCTGTTCCGCCATTGCCGCCAAACGGGTGGTAAACAGCTGGCAGTCGCCGGTTTCATCATTTGGCAGGCGCAGGCCGCCGGTCAGTTTGTGGCTGACCTCCGCCAGCGCCGGCTCCACCTCCGCCAACCGCTTCGCTTCCAGCAGCTGATACGGCACGCCGGCGTCCTCCAGCACCGCGATGTCGCGGGTGGCATTTTCATACTGTTTGGCGGTACGGAACAGCTGCAGCGTCCCGCCCTGGCGCCCTTCATACTGAATGCCGGTGGTGTCGCGCAGCGCCTTCAGGCAGTCGCGGCTGTACTCCGCCAGGCGCACCATACGGCCTTTGTTCTCCATATAGTGGCGGGTGTCGCAGTTGCGCAGCATCTGCCACATCCACTTCAACTGGAACGAGGTGCCGTCAAGACCGATCGCCAGCGGCGCATGGCGCTGAAACATCCATTTGATCGCCTTCAGCGGCACCCCCGGCGCCGCCCAGGGCGCCGCATAGCCGGGAGAAATCTGCCCGGCGTTGGCCGCGCTGGTCTCCTCTGCCGGACCGGGCTGACGGTCGATGACCGTCACGTCATGACCCGCCTGACTCAAATACCACGCGCTGGCTACCCCAACCACCCCACTTCCCAGTATGACGACACGCATAGCGACTCCGTAACAGTTAAAGAACAATCATCTAATTACAAATTGATAACTCAGTTGAAAATATTATTCAACATACGCTTTATTTATGGTGACTTAACTCACAGCAAACCGCACCAGCCCTGCGCTGTGAGATTTACGATCTCATGCTGCGCTTTATTTTTACCCAGCATTAAATTCTGCAAATAAGGCAAAAAACGGCTTTGAGATGGGGAAATCGCGAAGAAAAGCGATTGGCGTACAGCACAGTTTGCTGCACCGTGTTCTATGCTTGTTTAGAGGTTTTCCGTTCAGAGAAAACCAACAACAACGAGGGCGCGCTAATGGCTACGATTGACTCCATGAACAGGGACACCACCCGTTTAAGCGATGGACCCGACTGGACGTTCGAGTTACTGGAAACCTACCTGGCCGAAGTGGACCGGGTCGCCAAGCTCTATCGTCTTGACACCTACCCGCACCAGATCGAAGTCATTACTTCCGAGCAGATGATGGACGCCTACTCCAGCGTCGGCATGCCCATCAACTATCCGCACTGGTCGTTTGGCAAAAAATTTATTGAGACCGAGCAGGCCTATAAGCACGGTCAGCAGGGTCTGGCGTATGAGATAGTCATCAACTCCAACCCCTGTATCGCCTACCTGATGGAGGAAAACACCATCACCATGCAGGCGCTGGTGATGGCCCATGCCTGCTACGGGCATAACTCGTTTTTTAAAAATAACTATCTGTTTCGCAGCTGGACCGACGCCAGCTCGATCATCGACTATCTGATCTTTGCCCGTAAGTACATCACCGAGTGCGAAGAGCGCTATGGCGTCGACGAAGTAGAGAAACTGCTCGACTCCTGCCACGCGCTGATGAACTACGGCGTCGACCGCTATAAACGTCCGCAAAAAATCTCTCTGCAGGAGGAGAAAGCGCGGCAGAAAAGCCGGGAAGAGTATCTGCAAAGCCAGGTGAATATGCTGTGGCGCACCCTGCCGAAGCGCGAAGAGGAAAAAGCGATTGAATCCGCTCGTCGCTACCCTTCCGAACCGCAGGAGAACCTGCTGTACTTTATGGAGAAGAACGCCCCGCTGCTCGAACCGTGGCAGCGCGAGATCCTGCGCATCGTGCGTAAAGTCAGCCAGTATTTCTACCCGCAGAAACAGACCCAGGTGATGAACGAGGGGTGGGCCACCTTCTGGCACTACACCATCCTCAACCATCTCTACGATGAAGGGAAAGTGACTGAGCGCTTTATGCTGGAGTTTCTCCACAGCCATACCAACGTGGTGTTCCAGCCGCCGTACAACAGTCCGTGGTACAGCGGGATTAACCCCTACGCGCTGGGCTTCGCCATGTTCCAGGACATCAAGCGCATCTGTCAGTCGCCCACGGAAGAGGATAAGTACTGGTTCCCCGATATCGCCGGTTCTGACTGGCTGGAAACGCTGCATTTCGCCATGCGCGACTTTAAGGATGAAAGCTTTATCAGTCAGTTCCTGTCGCCGAAGATCATGCGCGATTTCCGCTTCTTTACCGTGCTCGACGACGATCACAACAATTATCTGGAGATCTCGGCGATTCACAACGAAGAGGGCTATCGCGAGATCCGCAATAAGCTCTCCGCGCAGTATAACCTCAGCAATCTTGAGCCGAACATCCAGGTGTGGAACGTTGACCTGCGCGGCGACCGATCGCTGACCTTGCGCTATGTGCCGCACAACCGCGTCCCGCTGGACAAAGGCCGGCGCGAAGTGCTGAAGCATGTGCATCGTCTGTGGGGGTTCGATGTGCTGCTGGAGCAGCAGAACGCCGACGGCAGCATTGAGCTGTTGGACCGCTGCCCGGCGCGGCCGAACGCGCTATAGCATTGCGGGGCGAGTAAAATAACAAAGGGGGCCATTGGCCCCCTTGTTCTGTATATCGATCGCGAAAAGCCCGCTTAACGCATATTCATGGCTAAATCACCGGGCAGCGATTTCTGCATCCGGTGCCAGATCTCGCCGCTGTCATGGCCGTAGCGACGAACCAGCTCGTAAACCTGGTCATGCAGGCCAGCCTCACACACTTTCGCCAGCTGATGATAGAAACCGAGCGCCAGGCTGCGCGCTTCCGGGCTGGAGAAATAGTGGCGGCCGATGCGGGTATACAACCCCTTCATGCCGTTGAGGATCAGACCGTAGATCGGGTTGCCGGAGGCAAACGCCAGACCACGGAAAATATTATAATCAAGCTCGGCGAAGGCGTCGGCGTGATCCTCCACCTCCCGGGCGCTGTCCAGGACCGCCAGCGCTTTATCCGGATGCTGGCGAAACGCGGTGCGGATAAAAATCGTGGAAATGTTGGTGCGCACGGAGAGCAGATTATCAATCAGCTGCGGCACGCTGTCGTGATCGAGGCGCGCCAGCGTTTCGAGGATATTCAGGCCGGAGGTTTCCCAAAAGTTATTCACTTTAGTGGGCTTACCATGCTGAATGGTCAGCCAGCCGTCACGGGCCAGACGCTGCAATACTTCGCGCAGGGTTGTGCGGGTGACACCGATCAGCTCAGAAAGCTCGCGTTCAGCGGGGAGAATCGATCCGGGAGGGAAGCGGTTATTCCAGATACTCTCAATGATGTACTCTTCCGCGAAACCCGCAGGGCTCTGCGCCTTAATGACCATAGTAAGATTTCCATTACACAGCGTTACAATTGCACTCATCATACCAGAGCCGCTATAGCGCAGATAGCATGGCAAGTGAATTAAAAAGGGATCGCCGTTTCATTTTCCGCTTTTACTTTGCGCTTTTCCTTATCTTCACAAACCGCCAGCGCGGCGCGAAGAAAGTTGCTTCTCATTTTGCTCAACTGGTACTCTTGCCAATCGTTATGCACAAAACCATGCACTCATTGACGGGGAAGGATTCTGTCGTGGAAATTTCTTATGGCCGCGCGCTGTGGCGCAATTTTCTTGGCCAGTCGCCGGACTGGTACAAGCTGGCATTAATCATTTTCTTAATCGTAAATCCGCTGGTGTTCGCCGTGGCGCCGTTTGTCGCCGGCTGGCTGCTGGTGGTTGAGTTTATCTTTACCCTCGCCATGGCGCTGAAGTGCTATCCGCTGCTGCCGGGGGGTCTGCTGGCTATCGAGGCGCTGCTGATCGGCATGACCAGCCCGGCGCACGTCCGGGAAGAGATCGCCGGCAATCTGGAGGTGCTGCTCCTGCTGATGTTCATGGTGGCGGGTATCTACTTTATGAAACAGCTTTTGCTGTTCGTGTTTACGCGCCTGCTGCTGGGGATCCGTAGCAAAATGCTGCTATCGCTGGCCTTCTGCCTGGCGGCAGCCTTCCTCTCGGCCTTTCTCGATGCGCTGACGGTGGTGGCGGTAGTGATCAGCGTCGCCGTCGGGTTCTACGGCATCTATCACCGCGTCGCCTCGGCGCGCCCGGACGATAGCGACCTGCTCGATGACAGCCATATCGAGCAGCACTACCGTGAGGTGCTGGAGCAGTTCCGCGGCTTTCTGCGCAGCCTGATGATGCACGCCGGCGTCGGGACCGCGCTCGGCGGCGTCATGACCATGGTCGGCGAGCCGCAAAACCTGATTATCGCCAAAGCCGCGGGCTGGCATTTTGGCGAGTTCTTTCTTCGCATGGCGCCCGTGACCCTGCCGGTGATGGTCTGCGGTCTGTTAACCTGTCTGCTGGTCGAAAAGTATCGCCTGTTTGGCTACGGCGAACCGCTACCGCCGACGGTGCGCAAGGTGCTGCAGGAGTTTGACGATCGCAGCCGCGCCCAGCGCAGCCGTCAGGAGCGACTGCGGCTGATTGCCCAGGCGCTCATTGGCGTTTGGCTGATCGTGGCCCTGGCTTTTCACCTGGCTGAGGTCGGCCTGATTGGCCTGTCGGTGATCATCCTCGCCACCACCTTTACCGGCGTTACCGATGAGCACGCCATTGGCAAGGCGTTCACCGAGGCGCTGCCCTTTACCGCGCTGCTGACGGTCTTCTTCTCCATCGTCGCGGTTATCATCGATCAGCAGCTGTTCACGCCGGTGATCGAGTTTGTCCTGCAGGCCTCGCCGCACGCGCAGCTGTCGCTGTTTTATCTGTTCAACGGCCTGCTGTCGTCCATTTCGGATAACGTGTTTGTCGGCACGGTCTACATCAACGAAGCGAAAGCGGCGCTCGAACATGGCGCCATCAGCCTGCCCCAGTTTGAGATGCTGGCGGTAGCGATCAACACCGGCACCAACCTGCCCTCGGTGGCCACCCCGAACGGCCAGGCGGCGTTTCTCTTCCTGCTGACTTCCGCCCTGGCGCCGCTTATTAGGCTCTCCTATGGCCGTATGGTGTGGATGGCGCTGCCCTACACCATCGTACTGACGCTGGTCGGCCTGTTATGCGTCGAGTTCACCCTGATGCCAGTCACCGACTGGCTGCTGGCGCACGGCTGGCTGGTGACGCCCAGCCTGCCCTGAGTCAGTTTTTGCCCGGGTTCGCCCGGGCGCATCAATAACCCGTTACGGAATATTTTCCGCCGCGCCTCTGGCGTCGGTTCGGTTTTCGTTTACACTGCCATGATTTAGCATGTTCCAGGGAAATGATTATGTTGCAATATTTAAACCAGTGCTCAAGAGGACGCGGTGCCTGGCTCCTGATGGCGTTGACCGCTTTTATTCTCGAACTTGTCGCGCTGTGGTTCCAGCACGTGATGCTGCTGCAGCCGTGTGTCATGTGTATTTACGAACGCTGCGCGCTGTTCGGCATCATGGGCGCGGGACTGGTGGGCGCTATCGCCCCCAAAACGCCGCTGCGCTATGTCGCCATGGCAATCTGGTTGTACAGCGCGATACGCGGACTACAGCTGGCGTGGGAGCATACGATGATCCAGCTGCACCCTTCACCGTTCCAGACCTGCGATTTCGCCGCCCGCTTCCCAACCTGGCTGCCGCTGGATAAATGGCTGCCGCAGGTTTTCGTTGCGTCCGGAGACTGTTCAGTACGTCAGTGGCAGTTCCTGTCGCTGGAGATGCCGCAATGGCTGGTGGGGATTTTCGCCGCCTATCTGCTGGTCGCTATTCTGGTGATCGTTGCTCAGCCTTTCAAAGCGAAAAAACGCGATCTGTTTGGTCGTTAAGCCGCGGCGAGTACAGCCCACAATGAAACGCCCTGCGGGGCGTTTTTTTATGCCTCCTGCGCATCGCTGAATCGTTTCATGTCTATGGTTGACCACAGCCACCAAAAGGCGCATATTAAATACATCTTTTAAAACCCCACAGGAGCTCACATGTCATCTTTACTGATCCCCGCAGACTGGAAAGTTAAACGCTCCACCCCATTCTTTACCAAAGAGAATGTCCCTGCCGCCCTGCTGAGCCACCACAACACCGCGGCTGGCGTCTTCGGCCAGCTGTGCGTCATGGAGGGAACGGTGACCTATTACGGTTTTGCCAATGAACAGGCGACGGAGCCGGAGAAAAAAGTCGTGATTCATGCCGGGCAGTTTGCTACCAGTCCGCCGCAGTACTGGCACCGCGTCGAACTCAGTGACGACGCCCGCTTCAATATTCACTTCTGGGTGGCGGAAGAAACCGACGGTGAAAACGGGCTGTTCCACGCGAAGAAAGGCGTGACGGCGCTTAGCGCGCCCTGTCAGGCAGATTAAGGATATGGTCCTGCCAGTCGACCACCGTGGACTCAGGCACCGCAATATGGCGAACGGAGATGCGTTCGCCGTGCATCGCCGCTTTTGGAGCCAGTCAGAAGCGGGTGCCAGGCCGGCAGAGGCTTGCCTTCCGCCAGCAGGCGATAGGGCACAGGTCGGCGGCAGCCATTCGAAGGTCGGCAGATTTTCCGCGGGTAAGCTTGATGCAGTCCGGC
>OKVS01000211.1_pt1 | contig 26791 bp, 24 predicted proteins | sample 1606911 | NCBI WGS metagenome assembly OKVS01 (sample SAMN03281016, study PRJEB24777) | human gut metagenome | isolation source: fecal sample PR161 from 1 month old female Malay infant, caesarean... | reverse complement strand
GCCAGGCTGTAATAGACCACCTGCTGCGCCTGATCCGGCGTGGCGTCGTTCTCATCAATAAATTTACGGCTCAGCTGACTGAACACCACCGTCTCGCTCATCGGATACGCGCCCCCTCGACCACCTGGTTGAGATGGGTGACGATCTCGGTCAGACGCGGATCTTTCTCCGCCTCCAGCCAGCGCAGCACCTGGCTGTCGCCCTGGCCAAGCAGACGCATATAGTCATCGGCAATCTGCCGTCCATAGCGATAGCCCGCCAGACGCCGCGCTTCGCGATCGATGCGCACCCGCAGAGGCTGCACCATATCGGCATGCAGCAGCTCGGTCGGCTGTTCGTCGAGCTCACCCGGCAGACGGGCATGAATTTTCTGCTCCAGCAGGCCAAGCGCCATGGCGAAGCCGTACAGCGTGGCGGCTGGCGTCGGCGGGCAGCCCGGAATATAGACGTCGACCGGTACGATTTTATCGGTACCGCCCCAGACGCAGTACAGGTCGTGGAAGATGCCGCCGCTGTTGCCGCAGGCGCCGTAGGAGATACAGATCTTCGGATCCGGCGCCGACTGCCAGGCGCGCAGCGCCGGGGAGCGCATCGCGCGAGTCACTGCCCCGGTAAACAACAGAATATCGGCATGGCGCGGCGAAGGCACCACCTTAATCCCGAAGCGTTCAGCGTCGAACAGCGGCGAAAGGGTGGCGAAAATTTCGATTTCGCAGCCGTTGCAGCCGCCACAGTCGACGCGGTAGACGTAGGCCGAACGTTTAATCTTCTTCAGTAGCGAGGCCTTCATGCTGGCGATGGATTCATCCACCGTCATCGGCACGGGAATGCCGTTTTCATCGCGCGGGCCAAGTAAAGTACTCATCAGCTGGCCTCCCTCATATGGCGGGTCAGTTCAATACGATCGGACGGCACCAGGCATTTCTGGCGCTTGCATTCCGGGCAGGTTTCGAAGCTTTCGCGGTGCAGCTCGGCGCGGGTATCGCCGTTATGCTTGAGCAGCGCGATGGCGTAGTCGATCTCCTTCTGCACCGCGAACGGACGCTGGCACTCCCGGCAGTGGCAGATAGCGAAGCGCGACTGCTGGAGGAAATCCTCTTTCTTCCACACCGCCAGCTCATACTCCGGCGACAGCTTAATCGCCGCCGTCGGGCACACCTCTTCACAGCGACCGCAGAAGATGCAGCGCCCGAGGTTAAACTGCCACGCCAGCTGGTTAGTGGCCAGATCGATCTCGACCGTCAGGGCGTTCGACGGGCAGGCGTTCACGCAGGCCGCGCAGCCGATACACTGCTGTGGCGTATGCTCCGGCTTGCCGCGAAAGTTTTTGTCCACCGGCATCGGCTCCAGCGGGTAGGCGTGCGTCGCGGTGCCGGTCTTAATAACTTTTTTAATAAAGGTAAACATGGCGATTCCTTATTTCAGCGGCGAGTTTTTACGCTCGATGCTGTAGCGCTCCAGCTCTTTGTATGGCACCACTTTGCTCTTCTTCTTGCGTACATCGACCACGGTCATGCGGTCAGTACAGGAGTAGCACGGGTCGAGGCTGCCGATGATCAGCGGCGCATCGGAAACGGTGTTGCCGCGCAGCATATAGCGCAGGGTCGGCCAGTTGGCGTAAGTCGCCGCCCGGCAACGCCAGCGGTACAGTTTCTGGTTGTCGCCGGTCATGCTCCAGTGGATATCGTCGCCGCGCGGCGCCTCGGAGAAGCCCAGCGCGAAGCGGTGCGGAATATAGGTGAACCCCTCCACCATCAGCGGGCCGCCCGGCAGGTTATCGAGACCGAAATCAATCATATTCAGCGCGGTGTAAACCTCGTTGATCCGCACCTTGAGGCGAGATATCACGTCGCAGCCCTGCTCGCTGTGGACTTCCATCGGCAGCAGGCCGTAACCGACAAACGGGTGGTCGGCGCGGGTGTCGCGGGCGTGGCCGCTGGCGCGCACCATCGGGCCGACGTTGCTGAAGTCGCGGGCGATTTCCGGGTCCAGACGGCCAATACCGACGGTACGCTGTTCCATATTCGGCGTGCTGAGCAGCATATCCACCAGCTCCTGCACGTCGCGACGCATCTGCTGCGCCAGCTGACGGGTCTGGATCATGTCCTCTTTCAGCAGGTCGCGGCGGATCCCGCCGATCAGGTTCAGGCCGTAGGTTTTACGCGCGCCGGTAAGGATCTCTGCCATCTTCATCGAGGTTTCGCGCACGCGGAAGAACTGCATAAAGCCGGAGTCAAAGCCGGTAAAGTGGCAGGCCAGACCGAGGTTCAGCAGGTGCGAGTGCAGGCGTTCCACCTCCAGCAGAATGGCGCGGATCATCTGCGCCCGCTCCGGCACCACGATGCCCATCGCGTTCTCCACCGAGGTGGTGTAAGCGGTGCTGTGGGCGAAGCCGCAGATGCCGCACACCCGGTCCGACAGGAAGGTCACTTCGTTGTAACCCATGCGGGTTTCCGCCAGCTTTTCCATCCCGCGATGGACGTAGAACAGGCGGTAGTCGGCGTCGATAATGTTCTCGCCGTCAACGAACAGGCGGAAGTGGCCAGGTTCATCAGAGGTGACGTGCAGCGGGCCAATCGGCACCACGTTGTTTTTCTTGCTGCCGAGCTCGTTAATAAACTCGTAGGTTTCGGCGTCGGTGGTCGGCGCCGGACGCTGGCGATAATCCATGCTGTCTTTGCGCAGCGGATAGAGTTCGTCCGGCCAGTCGTCCGGCAGCACCAGCCGGCGTTCGTCCGGCAGGCCGACCGGCACCAGGCCGTACATATCACGCACTTCGCGCTCGCCCCATACCGCCGCCGGGACGCGCGGCGTCACCGACGGGTATTCCGGTTTGTTGGCGTCCACTTCCACGCGCACGGTGATCCAGCATTTGGTGCCCTGCTCCATCGACAGCACGTAATAGACCGCGTAGTGGCCGTTGAGCTTACGTTCATCGTTGCCGAACAGCACCGACAGCCAGCCGCCCTGCTGGTAGTAGAGAAACTCCACCACTTCCGGCAGGTAGTTGACCTTCACGGTGATGGTTAACTGGTCTTTGGTCTGCCAGGCTTCGTCCAGCACCACGCCGGGAAAGGCCTGGTGCAGCGCCGCAAGGTAGTGTTGACCGATTTTTTCTTCAGACATGCTCAAACTCTCTTAATCACGCCACCAGCAAGGAGACGAAAGCTAAAAAGGCGAAACCAAACCCGGCCCAGGTGACGCGGGAGGTGGCACAAAAACGCAGACGCGCCATGCTGTTTTCAAACAGCGCGATAATTAGCACCCCAACCACCAGCTTAACGATGGCGACCACCAGCGCCAGCAGCAGGCCGCCGACGCTGAAGCTGGTCATCTGGCCCCACGGAAAGAAGACCCCGACAAACATCTGCAGCACCACCAGCTGTTTGAGGCTGATGCCCCACTTCAGGATGCCAAAGCCGCTGCCGCTGTATTCCGACAGCGGCCCTTCCTGCAGCTCCTGCTCCGCTTCCGCCAGATCGAACGGCAGTTTGCCCATCTCGATAAAGGTGGCGAAGGCGCAGGCGCATAACGCCAGAATCAGTGGAATGCTGCGCGCCGCCGGCCAGTGGTAAAGGGTATCGGTGATGGCGCTGATATGGGTCGAGCCGGCGACCTGCGCCGCCACCCACAGGCCCAACAGCAGGATCGGCTCCACCAGCACGCCGAGCATCGCTTCGCGACTGCTGCCCAGCGCGGTAAACGGGCTGCCGGTGTCCAGACCGGAAATGGCAAAGAAGAAACGGGCGATGGCGAACAGGTAGATCAGGGTGATGAGATCCCCCAGCACCGGCAGCGGGGAGTCTACCGTCACCACCGGCAACGCGGTGGCGATGGTCAGCATCACGCCCACCATGACGTACGGCGTCAGGCGAAACACCCAGCCCGAGGCGTCAGGACCGACGCTCTGGCGGCCCAGCAGTTTCAGGATATCGCGATACTCCTGCAGTACCCCCGGTCCACGGCGGTTATGCAGCCGCGCGCGGGCGACGCGAACGATCCCGGACAACAGCGGCGCGACGGCAAACAGCACCAGCGCCTGTAGCAATGCAATTAACAGACTCATTCTCAGGCTCCTCGCGAAATGACAATCACCACCAGCACCGCCAGCTCAACCAGCGCGATCCCGCGCAGCAGCGCCGGCGCCGAGGCCGATTGCCAGCCCGGCACCAGACGCACCGGGTTCAGCCAGTGACGCAGCTTCAGCAGCGGCGCAAAGGCCTCTTTCACCGGCATGGCAAAGCCGTGGGCCGTTACCACCATCGACTGCTCGTGGTCGTAACCGCAGACCCACGCCGCGCCGCGCGAGCGCGCCGCCAGGCGATCGCCTTTAAAGAAGATCATCAGCAGGAACGGCAGCAGCGGGCAGGCAATAAGCAGCAGCGCGATCATCGGCTGCGACACCACGCTCGATACCTGAGCCTGCACCGGGAAGGCGCCGCTCACCAGCGGCAGCAGCCACGGCGCGGCGATGCCGCCAACGAGGCAGAAGACCGCCGCCAGCACCACGCTCAGGGTCATCAGCCAGGGGGCGCAGGTGGCGTTTTCCGCCTCTTTCGTCCGCGGCGCGCCGAGGAAGGTCACGCCATAGACTTTCGCCATACACATCACCGCCAGTGCGCCAGTGATCGCCAGGCCAACGGCCAGTAGCGGCCCCAGCAGACGGCCAATAAACAGGTCGCCAGTGCTCATTTTGAAGAAGGATTGATAGATAACCCATTCGCCGGCGAAGCCGTTCAGCGGCGGCAGGGCCGCCATTGCCATCAGCCCCACCAGCATGGCGAGGGAGATCAGCGGCATTTTTTTTACCGATGCCGCCCAGCTTCTCGATATCGCGATGGCCGGTGCGGAACCACACCGCTCCGGCACCGAGGAACAGCGTGGTTTTGAACAGGCTGTGGTTAATCAGGTGATACATGCCGCCGATAAAGCCCAGCACCATCAGCGTGCTGTTGCGGGTCGCCACGCCGGTGACGAAGGCGCCCAGCCCCAGCAGGATAATGCCGATATTCTCCAGGGTGTGATAGGCCAGCAGGCGCTGAATGTTATGCTCCATCAGCGCATACAGTCCGCCGATAAAGGCGGTGATCATCCCCAGCGCCAGCAGCATCACGCCCCACCACAGCGGCGGCACGCCGCCGGCCAGCGAAACGGTCAGCATGCCGTACAGACCGACTTTCATCACTACCGTGGAAAACAGCGCGGCGGCCGGCGCACTGGCCCCGGCGTGGGCCTGCGGCGCCCAGCCGTGCAGCGGGATCGCCCCGGCCAGCAGGGCGAACCCCACCAGACCCGGCAGCCAGAGCAGCGGGTTCTGCATCATATCCACCGCCTGAAGGTTGATCTGCGCCAGCTCGAGGGTGCCGTAGGTTGACCACACCAGCCAGCAGGTCCAGGCCATCAGTAGAGTACCGAGACGCCCCAGGGCAAACCACAGCTTACCGGAGGCGGCGCAGCCGGTGAGAAACGCCGCGCAGAGCGCCATGATCTCCGCCATCACCACCAGTGAACCGATATTGGTCACCACCACCGCGCAGGTCGCGGCGGCCAGCAGCAGGTTGACCAGCGGGCCGTTGGCCTTCACCTGCGGGTGGCGATGCCAGCTAATATTGAACAATGACACCGGCAGCGCCGACAGGCCGATGGCCAGCAGCCACAGCGCGTTGACGGCCCCCCACCCGTATCGTCAGGTGGAGAAACTGCAGCATGCCGCCGTGGATCCGCTCCGGCATCAGCAGCGCGGCGCCGCCGGCGACCACCAGCATGGCGCTGGCCACCGCGCCGCCGATCCCGGCAATGGCGCCGCTGAGCGGTTTGCGCATGGCAAACAGAAAGGCCAGTACGGCGCTGGCGGCATACCACGCCACCGCCTGATTCACTAATCCAATTACACTCATTCCCTCTCCCCCTGTTGCGCCTGGAACAGCGACAAGTCGCCAAGGTCGGTATTAAAGGTCAGCTGGCGTTTACGCTTGCTGGCCTGGGCGATATCACGGCTATCCACCAGCATCAGCGCGTTGGTCGGACAGGTCCGCACGCAGGCCGGGCCCTGGTCATCGAAGTGGCAGAGGTCGCATTTCACGGCAATAGCGCGCACGCCCGGTACCCAGTCGAGCAGCGAGCTGACGCGCGCCGGCGCCGGCGGCGCGGGGGGCGCCAGCCGGGTATTGGCATTCGCCGGGATATCCAGCGGGCGGCTGCCGGAAAATTCAATGGCGCCGAACGGGCAGGCAATGCCGCACAGTTTGCAGCTTACGCACAGGCTCTCGTTGAGCTGGACCGCGCCATCGACGCGCTGGATGGCGTTAACCGGGCAGACGGTGGCGCAGGGAGCATCTTCACAGTGGTGGCACATCTGCGGTGCCGATTCTTTTTCATTACGCATCACCTGCAGCCGCGGCATAGCCTGCAGGCCGTGCTGGCGATGCGTCTCAGAGCAGGCGGCTTCGCAGGTGCGGCAGCCGATACAGACAGTGGAGTCAGCAATTACAAAACGGTTCACCGGGTCATCCTCGGGTGAAAGTCATTTTTGACGAAATCAGGTTGCGCAGGTGTCATTTTCGACACGTGTCGACACCTTACGATCAGTGGGTCAGCGCCAGATGGCTTAAATCCACCGGTTGGTCTTGTTCCATGGCGTCATACAGACGGTCATAGACGGTGGCGATAATCGCCAGATAGTGCTCCAGCACCTGGTCGCGGGAGCGGTTGCTGATGCGGCCGTCCACCGTGCCATCCATTGCGAGGGTGGCCTGAGCAATCAGATACTTATCACCGCCGTTTTTGTTTTCGACGTAGTACTCGATGGTGTGGCTGTTGAAGCCTTCCGCGAGGGCGACGAACACCTGAAAATGGCCGAACAGCACGAAGCACAGCTCTTTGTCCGGCGCGCAGCTCATCGCGTGATGCAGGCGGGCCTTCGACAAGGTGATCCCCTGAACCAGCGAGTTACAGTAGATGTGCCACTGCTCCTGCTGCTGCCGGTGACGGTCGGCGATGTAATCCGCCTTTTCACTTATTTCCCAAATAGTCATATCGGTTTCTCCGTAGCATGAGATGCACCCTCTAAGCATTTTTCATGCCAGATTTTATTTAATTGATTTAACTATGTTTTTATATCGACCTCTGCCGATACGACATGTCGATGACAGCCCCGGGGCGTCGACATCGACATTGACTGCCACGACGATTTCATTCTGGCATCGTTATTGCATAGAAGGCGCATCGCGATACGGAGGCGACTATGCACGAAATCACCCTCAGCCAGCGGGCGCTGGAAATTATTGAACAACAGGCGCAGCAGGCCGGCGCGCGGCGGGTTACCGGCGTGTGGCTTAAGGTCGGCGCATTTTCCTGCGTGGAAGCCAGCGCCCTGACCTTCTGCTTTGAGCTGGTCTGCCGCGGCACGCTGGCGGAGGGGTGCGAACTGCATATCGCCGAACAACAGGCTGAATGCTGGTGCGATCGCTGTCAGCAGTACGTCCATCTTGTCTCGCAGCACGTTCGCCGCTGCCCGCACTGCAATAACGACCAGCTGCAGATCGTGGCGGATGACGGCTTACAGATTCAGCGTTTAGAATTGGAGTAAATTATGTGTACAACATGCGGCTGTGGCGAAGGCAACCTCTATATTGAAGGAGACGAACGAAACCCGCATTCCGCGTTCCGCAGCGCCCCCTTCGCGCCCGCCCCACGCCAGACGATGACCATCACCGGTGTCAAAATCGACCACTTCACCCCCACCCGCACGCCAGAGGGCGACCTGCATTACGGCCACGGCGAAGCGGGCACCCACGCGCCGGGCCAGAGCCAGCGGCGGATGCTGGAAGTCGAAATCGACGTGCTGGATAAAAACAACCGCCTGGCGGCACGCAACCGCGCACGCTTCGCAGCAAAACAGCAGCTGGTGCTGAATCTGGTTTCCAGCCCCGGCTCCGGCAAAACCACCCTGCTCACCGAAACCCTCACCCGGCTGAAAGGACGCGCCGACTGCGCGGTGATTGAAGGCGATCAGCAAACGGTCAATGACGCCGCCCGCATTCGCGCCACCGGCACCCCGGCGATTCAGGTCAATACCGGGAAAGGCTGCCATCTCGACGCCCAGATGATCGCCGACGCCGCCCCGCGCCTGCCGCTGGCTGACCGCGGCATTCTGTTTATCGAAAACGTCGGCAACCTGGTCTGCCCGGCCAGCTTTGATCTCGGCGAGCGCCATAAGGTGGCGGTGCTGTCGGTCACCGAAGGGGAAGATAAACCGCTGAAGTATCCGCATATGTTCGCCGCCGCCAGCCTGATGCTGCTCAACAAAGTCGACCTGCTGCCGTATCTCAATTTCGACGTTGAGCGGTGCCTGGCCTGCGCCCGCGAGGTCAATCCGCATATTGAAATTATTCTTGTCTCCGCCACCAGCGGCGAAGGCATGGAGCAGTGGCTCACCTGGCTGGAGACGCAGCGATGTGCATAGGCATTCCGGGACAAATTTGCGCCATCGACGGCGTGCTGGCGAAGGTGGAAGTTTGCGGTATTCAGCGCGACGTCGACCTGACGCTGGTCGGCGCCGTTGATGAGCAGGGCCAGCCGCGGCTCGGCCAGTGGGTGCTGGTGCACGTCGGCTTCGCCATGAGCGTCATTAATGAAGCCGAAGCCCGCGACACCCTCGAGGCGCTGCAAAATATGTTTGACGTGGAGCCGGACGTCGGCGCGCTGCTGTACGGCGAGGAGCGATAATGCGTTACGTAGATGAATACCGCGCCCCCGAACAGGTGATGCAGCTGGTGGCCCATCTTCAGCAGCGTGCTCGTCTGCTGCCGCACACCGCCGCGCGACCGCTGCGCATCATGGAGGTCTGCGGCGGCCATACCCATGCCATTTTTAAATTCGGGCTCGACCAACTGTTGCCGGAGAACATCGAATTTATTCATGGTCCCGGCTGCCCGGTGTGCGTCCTGCCGATGGGGCGCATCGACGCCTGCATTGAGATTGCCAGCCGCCCGGGAGTGATCTTCTGCACCTTCGGCGACGCCATGCGCGTGCCGGGTAAAAACGGCTCGCTTCTGCAGGCGAAAGCCCGCGGCGCCGATGTCCGCATCGTTTACTCGCCGATGGACGCTCTGCGGCTGGCGCAGCAAAATCCGCAGCGCGAGGTGGTCTTTTTTGGTCTTGGTTTCGAAACCACCATGCCCGCTACCGCCCTGACCCTGCGTCAGGCGCGAGAGCGCAACGTCGATAACTTCTACTTTTTCTGCCAGCACATCACCCTGCTGCCGACCCTGCGCAGCCTGCTGGACCAGCCGGAGAACGGAATCGACGCCTTTCTCGCCCCGGGCCACGTCAGTATGGTGATCGGCACCGAGGCCTACGGCTTTATCGCCAGCGACTATCACCGTCCTTTAGTGGTCGCCGGTTTCGAACCGCTTGATCTACTGCAAGGCGCGGTGATGCTGGTTGAGCAGACAATAGCGCAGCGCAGCGATGTGGAAAATCAGTACCGTCGCGTGGTGCCGGATGCCGGCAACCCGCTGGCGCAGGCGGCGATGGCCGACGTCTTCCGCCTGGATGGCGACAGCGAATGGCGCGGCCTGGGGGTCATCAGCGACTCCGGCGTGCAGCTTACGCCAGCCTATCAGCGCTTCGATGCCGAGGCGCATTTTCGCCCGGCGCCGCAGCGCGTGTGCGACGACCCGCGCGCCCGCTGCGGCGAGGTGCTGACCGGCCGCTGTAAACCGCACCAGTGCCCGCTCTTCGCCAGCACCTGCAATCCGCAAAGCGCCTTTGGCGCGCTAATGGTCTCCTCTGAAGGGGCCTGCGCCGCCTGGTATCAATATCGCAGTCAGGAAAATGAAGTATGAAAAGCGTCCAGTTAGCCCACGGTAGCGGGGGACAGGCAATGCAGCAGCTGATCGGCGACCTGTTTATGCAGGCCTTCGCCAACCCCTGGCTGGCGGAGCAGGAGGACCAGGCGCGCCTCGATCTGGCGGCGCTCGCCGCCCAGGGGGACCGCCTCGCCTTCTCCACCGACAGCTACGTGATTGACCCGCTGTTCTTTCCCGGCGGCAATATCGGCAAGCTGGCCGTCTGCGGTACCGCCAACGATGTGGCGGTCAGCGGCGCCATCCCGCGCTATCTTTCCTGCGGCTTTATTCTCGAAGAGGGGCTGGAGATGGCCACCCTGGAAGCGGTGGTCGCCAGCATGGCCGACACCGCCCGGGCGGCAGGGATCGCCATCGTCACCGGCGACACTAAAGTGGTGCCGCGCGGCGCGGCGGATAAGCTGTTTATTAACACCGCCGGCATCGGCGCCATCCCGGCGGACGTTCGCTGGGGGACGCAGCAGATTAGCGCCGGTGATGTGCTGCTGGTCAGCGGCACGCTGGGGGATCATGGCGCCACCATCCTTAACCTGCGCGAGCAGATGGGGCTGGACGGCGCGCTGTCCAGCGACTGCGCGGTGCTGACGCCGCTTATCCAGACCCTGCGCCCGCTGAGCGGAGTGAAAGCCCTGCGCGACGCCACCCGCGGCGGGGTTAACGCGGTCGCCCATGAGTTCGCCGCCGCCAGCGGCTGCGGCATCGAACTGCAGGAGGCAACGCTGCCGGTCAACGACACGGTGCGCGGCGTCTGCGAGCTGCTTGGTCTGGACGCCCTGAACTTCGCCAATGAAGGCAAGCTGGTGCTCGCCGTCGCCCGCGACGAGGCGGAAAACGTGCTGGCGCATTTGCGGTCTCACGCGTTAGGACGCGATGCGGCGATAATCGGCGAAGTGGTCGCCCGCCCGGGCGTACGTTCCGTTGGGCTGTACGGCGTGAAGCGGACGCTCGATCTTCCCCACGCCGAACCGCTGCCGAGAATTTGTTAACGACGGCGTCGGGTCCCGGATAGCGGCTGGCGCCTTATCCGGGCTACAAAACTGCGCGCACATGTAGCCCGGCTAAGCGCAGCGCGAGCCGGGAAAAAGCCAGCGTAATTATTTTGCCCAAACCAGCGGGCGCCCATGGATGGGTTAAAGCGGCAATAACCGCTTTATTAACATACTATTATTTGTACCATCATTTTCTTATGCGCCGCGTTGTCGGCGCGTTTTGGACGTAAGCAATGTCGTATACACCGATGAGCGATCTCGGCCAGCAGGGGCTGTTCGATATCACCCGGCTTTTATTACAGCAGCCCGACCTGGCCGCGCTAAGCGAAACTCTGACCCGTCTGGTGCAACAGTCCGCGCTGGCCGATGAGGCGGCCATCATCCTGTGGAACGCGGGTAATCACCGCGCGGCCAGGTACGCCTGCGATGAGGCCGGCCATCCGGTAAGCTACGAGGATGAAACCGTCCTGGCCCACGGTCCGGTGCGTCGCTTACTCTCCCGGCCGGATGCCCTGCATTGCGATCATGAAACCTTTGCCGATACCTGGCCGCAGCTTATCCGCAGCGGACTGTATCGTCCGTTCGGTTACTACTCGCTGCTGCCGCTGGCGGCGGACGGGCGGATCTTTGGCGGTTGCGAATTCCTCCGCCGTGACAACCGGCCGTGGAGCGAGAAAGAGTTCCAGCGGCTGCATACCTTCGCGCAGATCGTCGCCGTCGTCACCGAACAGATTCAGAACCGGGTCAGCAATAACGTCGATTACGATCTGCTGTGCCACGAGCGCGACAATTTTCGCATCCTGGTGGCGATCACTAACGCGGTGCTCTCGCGACTGGATATCGACGAGCTGGTCAGCGAGGTGGCGAAAGAGATCCATCGCTACTTCCGGATCGACGCCATCAGCGTGGTGCTGCGCAGCGACCGCAAGGGGAAGCTCAACATCTATTCCACGCATTATCTTGACGCCAGCCACCCGGTTCACGACCAGAGCGAGGTGGATGAAGCCGGCACCCTCACCGAGCGCGTGTTCAAAAGCAAAGAGATGCTGCTGCTTAATCTGCACGAACATGACACTCTCGCGCCGTATGAGAAAATGCTCTTCGAGATGTGGGGCAATAAGATCCAGACCCTGTGCCTGCTGCCGCTGATGTCCGGCAATACCCTGCTCGGGGTGCTTAAGCTGGCGCAGTGCGACGAACAGGTCTTCACCACCACCAATCTCAAGCTGCTGCGGCAGATCGCCGAGCGGGTGTCGATCGCTATCGATAACGCCCTCGCCTACCGCGAAATTCAGCGCCTGAAAGAGCGGCTGGTGGATGAGAACCTCGCCCTCACCGAGCAGCTCAATAATGTCGAGAGCGAATTCGGGGAGATCATCGGCCGCAGCGAGGCGATGAACAATGTGCTCAAGCAGGTAGAGATGGTGGCGCACAGCGACAGCACCGTGCTGATCCTCGGCGAAACCGGCACCGGCAAAGAGCTTATCGCCCGCGCTATCCACAACCTCAGCGGACGCAACGGTCGGCGGATGGTGAAGATGAACTGCGCGGCGATGCCCGCCGGGCTGCTGGAGAGCGATCTGTTCGGCCACGAACGCGGCGCGTTCACCGGGGCCAGCGCCCAGCGTATCGGCCGCTTCGAACTGGCGGACAAAAGCTCCCTGTTCCTCGATGAAGTGGGCGATATGCCGCTGGAACTGCAGCCCAAACTGCTGCGCGTCCTCCAGGAGCAGGAGTTCGAACGTCTGGGGAGCAACAAGCTGATTCAGACCGACGTTCGATTGATCGCCGCCACCAACCGCGATCTCAAGCAGATGGTTATCGACAGGGAATTCCGCAGCGATCTCTACTACCGGCTCAACGTGTTCCCGATCCACCTGCCGCCGCTGCGCGAACGTCCCGACGATATCCCGCTGCTGGTGAAGGCGTTTACCTTTAAAATCGCCCGCCGCATGGGGCGCAATATCGACAGCATTCCGGCGGAAACCCTGCGCACTCTGACGCGTATGGAGTGGCCGGGCAACGTGCGCGAGCTGGAAAACGTTATCGAACGGGCGGTATTGCTCACCCGCGGCAACGTACTGCAGCTCTCCCTGCCGGAGCGGGATATCGTGGAAGCCCCGCGGACGCCGGCGGTCCTGCCTGAGGAAGGTGAGGATGAATATCAGCTGATCGTCCGGGTGCTGAAGGAGAGCAACGGCGTGGTGGCCGGGCCGAAAGGCGCCGCCCAGCGGCTGGGGCTCAAGCGCACCACGCTCCTGTCACGCATGAAGCGGCTGGGTATTAATAAAGACGAACTGGTGTAACCTCGCGCGCTCCCCCTTTCCGCGCCGGAGAGAGGGAGCGCTGGCGCAGCGCGCTATTTATCGCTGGTAAAACCGTTGCTGGTCGCCAGTTCGGCAAACCACAGCGCATTGCGTTTTATCTGTCGCTCGCCGGTCTCCAGATCCAGTCGCCAGAAGCCGTAGCGCCGTTTGAAGGCATTGATCCACGACCAGTTGTCGATAAACGTCCACTGGTGCACGCCAAAGCAGTTCGCGCCGTCGGCTATCGCCCGATGCAGCTGCACCAGATGCTCCTCCATCAGCTGGATGCGGAAAGTATCGTCTATCACCCCGTCCGCCCCGGGCTCGCCCTCTGATTGTCGATCCATCGCGATGCCGATTTCCGCGAGATACCACTTAATATTGCCGTAGTTATCGCGAATATTGGCGGCAATGTCATAGATCGCCTGCGGCAGGATCTCGTTGTTATCACGATAAGGATTAAAGCGGCCCTGCGGGTTCACCGCGTTTTCGAAATAGTATTCCGGGGTGAAATAATCGAGGTCATATTCGCTCTCACGCGCTTTTACCCGCCGCGGCACATAATAGTTTACCCCAAGAAAATCGATATCCGCGCTGAGGATCAACGCCGCGTCGTCTTTGCTGGTCGTCGGCAGGCAGTCGTGGGCGGCAAGGATCTCGCACAGCGCTTTGGGGAATTCATGTTTTACCAGCGGGTCAAGGAAGCTGCGGTTAAAAAACAGGTCGGCATACCCGGCGGCTTTTTTATCCGCGTCGCTGTCGGTGAGGGTATAGCTCGGGGTCAGGTTGAGCACCACGCCGATCTCGCCCGCCAGCGCCAGTTCACGATAAGCCGTTACCGCTTTGGCGTGCGCCAGCATAATGTTAAACGCCACCTGCGCCGCCAGCCGGCCATCTTTCTTACATGGATAGTGAAAGTCGTACAGGTAGCCTCCCTCAACCGGCACAATCGGCTCGTTGAAGGTTATCCAGTATTTAACCTTATGGCCAAACAGGCTAAAGGCGGTGCGGGCAAAGCGGGCAAACAGCTCGGCTACGTGCGCCGATTCAAAGCCGCCGTACTGTTTCTGCAGCGCTTCCGGCATATCAAAGTGGTAGAGATTGATCATCGGCTCAATGCCGTTGGCGATCATCTCATCCAGATAGGCGTGATAAAAACGCACCGCGTCCGGGTCCGGCGCGCCGGTTTCCAAATCAGCGATCAGTCGTGACCACTGTATCGAGGTACGAAATGAGTTGAAGCCGGTCTGTTTCATCAGCGCCACGTCCTGCGGATACTGATGATAAGTATCACACACGGTCTGCGGCCCTACCTGCTGATAAAATCGCTCCGGCTGTTCGGCAAACCAACTGTCCCAGATGGAACGATGGCGCTTATTGGTGACCCCTTCCGTTTGCGGGCCGGACGCCGCCGCCCCCCACAGGAACCCTTGCGGAAACTGATACTGCTGCATAACCTCTCCTTCGAAAAAAGGCTGCGCCCGTCTGGCGCAGCCTGAACGTACTACTCAGCGACCACTTCGATCGATTTAATGAACATATAGCCCCAGTCGCCGGCGAAGCGGCCGAAGTCAATCTGATTGCTCCCGGCTTTAAGCGTCACCGGTATCCGCAGCTGCTGGCCCTGCTCATCCGTCTGCGGGAAGGCCACGGTCTGCGGAGCGCCCCCGTTGACGACAAATGAGTTCTGCTTACCGCCCCATTTGCCGTTGAAGGTTACATTGAGCAGGAACTGACCGCTCCACGGCGCCTGCACCTGCCAGCTGACCTTATCCCCCTCGTTGGCAAATGGGCCGAGGAAGCCGTCCTCACCAACTGCCAGCGCGTCTTTATCACTCTTCATCACCGTCAGCCGCCCCTCAGCCACGCCATAAACTTCGCCGTGATAACGACAGAAATCCGCTGGCGCTTTCCCCGCCGCCTCGCCCACCGTCACGGTCACGGTTTTGCTGCTTTTCAACAGCCCATCGTCCGCCGTGAACGTCAGCGCATAGGTACCTGGCGTCGTAAACCAGGCCCGGGTTTGAGCCCGATCGGCATGGCAGAAATGCACCTGGCCATCGCCGGCGTGCTGCCAGCCCACCTTAACCTCTCGCGACGGCAGGCCATCGTCCTGCCAGCTGGCCGTAAGCTCGACGCCCTGGTCCTGCGTGGTGGTTAGGGCCGGTTCCAGCGTGACAACCGGCGGCTGATTCTCCTCGCTATGCTGCACGCTAATCACATTGGAAGGGGCCGAACGACCACTCTCGTTTTTCGCCGTCACCCGGTAGTAATACGTGTGCCCGAGCTGAAGCTGACGATAATCGTCGCGGAACAGAACCATGGTTTCCGGATTCCATTCGTTAACGCCATCGGAGATATCCCGGCCCACCACCGTCCACGGCCCGGTCGGTGAGGCGGCGCGTTCGACATCGTAGCTGCGTCCCACCGCAGCGCCCATCCAGTTGATCGCGAAGGGCGAGGTGGTTTCGCGCAGCAAAGGCGCGTCCGGCTTCGGCAGCGGTGCCATCGTCTGCTGCCCGGCCATCTGCGCCGCGGCGGTGCGCACCAGATCGACCACCGCCTGCTCCTGGTTCGCTTCGCCTTCTTTGGCAAACCCCGGCAGGTGGTAGCTATAGTGCCCGGTCGACTCCTTATGCCAGTAGAAGCCGCCGTCGTGACGATGGCCGCGGAAGCCCCAGATAAGCCCGCCGGCGGCTTGCGCCCCGTTGACGTCGCTGTGAACAATCGACTGCATAATGGCGTTCAGTTGATCCGCCGGCAGCAGGCCAAACTCGCCGACGAGATAGACTTTTTGTCCGCCGACGGCGCGCAGATCCTGCGTCACCTGCCCGGGATGGTTATTATCGGCATTGGTGTAATAGTGATTGCTGACGATATCCACATTGGGGTCGGTCAACGCAAACGGATTAATTTTCTTATAGGTGCCATCCACCACCAGCTGATGAGGGGCCCACTTTTTAATCCACGCCGCGGTCTGATGCAGGAAATCGGCGTTGGTATCCTCCAGCTCGTTACCGGTTTCCCAGGCCATGATCGCCTTTTCATCATAATAGGCGCGGCCGGTGACGGTATTTGTCCGGGTGATAACCTGGCGGATCACATCCAGATAGGCTTTGAAGGTCTTGCTATCGGTCCGATAAAAGTCTTCCGCTTTTTCATGATAGAACGCCGCCAGCTGCTCGCGCCCGCCCCACCACCACCAGTGGTCGATAAACGGCAGGATCAGACGCAATCCCTGTTTATCCGCTTCGGCAATCATGTTGTCATACACCCGCATGGCTTTCTCATTCAGCCGCGGCATGCCGTCCGCCGTTTCCGGCGCCAGAATATGGGTCTCGCGCCCGCAGGCCTTATCAAATTCCTGCTGCACCGACAGCACGTAGACGCGCTGGGCTTTCGCCCCGGTTTGCACCATCGCCTGGATCCAGTTTTGCTGCTCCTGGGCCGTTGGCCATTTAAAGTATTGCCCCCAGCCGCGCGGGTCTGCCCTGCAGGGGCCGCGGGCGTCGTCTTCAATGCGGTGTAGCTCCGGCGCGTGGATCCCGGCGAAACGAAACACCTTGTCGCCGTCCTTGAGGGTGGCGCCGTCGCGAGTGATAAAGTGCGTAAAGTGCGAGCGCTCGGCGGCCAGCGCCCCGCCGGCCCCCAGCGCGGACAGCAGCCCCATCAGCAGCAGGTTTTTCATCGGCTTCATCGTTGTCTCTCCTTAGAACCAGACCTCGGCCTGTACGCCGAAGTTAACGGTGTCGGTAGAGCCACTGCGGGAATACCCGCCGGCGGTGATGGTATTGGTATCCCAGTTGTAGTTACCGTCTAATGCATCGGAGACACCTTTATCCCACTTCGCGTAGGTGACGAAGAAGCGCAGCTGCGGACGCGCCCAGAAACCGGAGTCAAAGGTCAGCGTTGGCGCAACGGTGACTTTGGTCAGGCCGCCTTTGCCTTTGCCGTTTACTCCTTTGTAGTTTTTGTCATCCAGGTATTCGTAGCCCAGCTCGTACTGCATGGCAAAGTTGCGGGTGATCTGATGATAAGGGCGGATACCAGCGACCCACATCGAGCGTCCCCAGCCATTTTCATCTTCTGTCCACCAGCGGTAGTTTTTATCTTTCTGCCAGAAAGCGAAGGTCGAGATCTCCAGGTCGCCCATCGAGGCCACGCTATCCAGCACCACTCGCCAGGACTGGGTGTTTTCCAGGTTGGCCCAGCCCCAGCCGTTTTTACCCAGCGAGTCACCCGCCGCCAGCCCTTTCCCGTACTGCAATGCGAGGCGGGAGTATCCTCCGGTCAGACCATAGAAGCCGTCAAAGTTATAAATACCGGTCACGCCATAGCCCTTCTCGGCGGAAGTCGGATGGTTTTCGTTACGGTTCATGTGGTGGCCGATCAGCTCCAGATCGAAGCCTGTCCCCGCGATCTTTTTCAGCCACAGGTTGAGGGAATAGTCATCCGGGTAGCCCTGATCTCCCTTATCCACCGGGTAGGCTTTGGTTTCATCGGTGGGTGAAAAGGCGTACACCCCGGCGTCGAAGCGGGCGAAGCCGAGATCCATGTTGTCGAAGCCGCCGCCGGTGCCGTTGTACTGAATGTACTCCCAGTCGAACTGATGGCTGGAGGTGTTGGAGCTGCTATAGCGCTTACCGGCCCAGAAGGTCATCTCCGGCGCAAAATCCAGATTGCTCAGCTCGGCGAACCCTTCACGAAACTGTACGTCATGGCCATCGTCATCCTGACAGTTCCAGTCGGAGGTGCATTTCGACTGGTGAGTGAGGTTGGCCTGCACTTTCGCCACCACGCCGCTGTCCGCCGTCAGCGTCACGGTGGGGATCAGTTCGATCTTGGTGTCTTCTTCGTTGCCCAGTCGCCACTTACCGTCCGGCATCAGGCCGACGGAGTCCGCGCGGTTGCCATCGGAGTTCGCCAGGATCCCGGAGCGGATATAGCCATGCAGCGCAAAATCATACTTCGGATCGGCGCAGGCCGGGCTGCTGGCCCCTGCCAGCGAGAGGAGAGCCAGAGGTATTGAGTGTTTCAGCTTTATCATTATTTTTTTCCCACGTTATGTTTGTTAACACGAACCGATAACGGAGGGGAAATTTACGGATCAAAAACGGAAATGTACATCCACTTACGGAAAGCGCTTTCCATAATTGCCTATCTGGTTCACAAAATTAGCTCTGCGGCGAATATATTCGTGAGACTGATCACATAAAATTACAAGAATGCCGCCGGGCGCCGGCAGTGGAGCGGAAGGAGGAGGAGATGAGCAGGTGCCGCCGGGGGATAAGCCGCCGACGGCGAGGGGGTCAGCGTTCGGTTTCCGCGAGCTGGCGTTCGTACACTTTGAAGAAGGGGCGATAGAGCATCCAGGCGTTAAACATCGCGAACAGGCTCATGCACAAATTTTTCCAGCTGCCGTTCGCCGACCATGCCGCCCCCAGCGGGGAAGGCATCGACCATGGCAGCATCGCCACCGCGCGGTCGAGGATACCCAGCTGAGTTAAATACCATGCGATACAGGCATTTATCAGGGGAACAAAGAGAAACGGCAGTAAAAAAACCGGGTTCATGATCACCGGAAAACCAAACAGTATCGGCTCGTTGATATTAAACAGCGACGGCAGCAGGCCAATCTTGGCCACGCTTTTCAGCTGCCGCGAGCGGCTGCGCATCGCCATCAGCACCAGCGGCAAAGTGGAGCCAATACCGCCGATCAGCAGGTAAAAATCCCAGAACCCCTGCAGATAAATATGCGGCAGCGTTGGCGAACCCGCCGCCAGCGCCTGCTGATTTTCAAACAGATAGGTCATCCAGAAGGGGTTCATGATCCCGGTGATGATCAGCGCGCCGTGGATACCGATAAACCAGAGTAAGTTACAGATAAATAAAGAGATAAGTACCGCCATCAGCGTGTCGGACGCCAGCACCAGCGGCCGCACCGCTTCGCTGATCAACTCCGGTACGATGCGTCCGGTGGTCTGCAGCAGTATGGCATTCATCACGCTTATCGACAGCATCACCACCAGCAGCGGGATCAGCAGTTGAAAGCCATTGCGGGTCATCAGCGGCACTTCATCAGGCAAGCGAATGCACCAGCCTTTTTTGTAGAAAAAGCGAATTATCTCAATGGAATAGGTGCTGGATATCAGGGCGGTAAATATCCCCATACCGCCGAGATAAACATTGCTCACCGCAGTCTCGCGAAAGCCGATAAACAGCAGAAAAGCCAGACACCCGGTTAAACCGCAGAGCCGTTCCGGCAGACGGTACTGCTTGGCGAGACTGGCGCTGGCGCCGAAGGCGACAATCAGCGCCACCAGGCCAATAGTTAGCTGAAAGGTCGGCAGCAGGATAGGCCGCAGCAGCAAATAGACCTGGCCGAAACGCGAGGCGCCGTCGATGGAAACGGGCGGAAACAAAATGGGAACTAACAGGCTGCCAACAATCACAAAGGGCATAGCCAGCGCAAAGCTATCGCGCATCGCCGTAATGTGGTTGTTGCGCGTCAGAACGTTCGCCAGCGGCGCCAGCCGCTGCTCGATGATGTCCACGGCCACATTCATTAACTGAATGTTCATACTCCTACCTTTGCGAATGGTTGTCTCGCCGGGATGATCGCCCACAACACCGGAAAGTGAAAGCCTGCCATAGGTGATCATGGTCACAATTAATAAATCCACAAACGGAAAGCGCTTTCCGTAATGCATCCATTTTGACTATAGTCCGCTCATCCAACCTCATCAGGAGCGGTAATTATGAAAAAAATTATGTTGTGTTGTTCAGCAGGCATGTCCACCAGCCTGCTGATGAAAAAAATGATTGCGGAAGCCGAACAGCGGGGCCTGCCGGTAGAGATCAACGCCTATGGCGTAGCGGAGTTCGCCGAACAGGTCGGCCATTATCAGGTGGTGCTGTTGGGGCCGCAGGTGAAATACATGCAGCAGGATCTGCAAAAACAGGCGGATAAATACGGTATCCGCGTCGAACCCATCAATATGATGGACTACGGCATGCAAAAAGGCGCCGCGGTCCTTGATTTCGCCCTTTCCCTTATCGAAAACAAGAACTAAGGAAAGATCATGAGCTCTCTGTACGCTAAACTGATCGACGTGATCGAACGGCAGATCACGCCGCTGGCCGGCGCGATCGGCCAGCAAAAATATGTCACCTCGATCCGCGATGGCTTTATCACTGCCCTGCCCTTTATGATCGTCGGCTCGTTCCTGTTGGTGTTTATCTTCCCGCCGTTTTCTCCGGATACGACGTGGGGGTTTGCCCGCGCCTGGCTGCAATTTTCGCTCGATCATCGCGATGCGCTGATGCTGCCGTTCAACTTCAGCATGGGGGTGATGACCCTGTTTATCGCCGTCGGGATCGCCGCCAGCCTCGCCAAACACCATCATCTGGACTCGCTGACCGCCGGGATGCTGTCGCTGATGTCGTTTCTGCTGGTAGCCGCGCCGCTGAAAGATGGCCAGATCTCTACTGCCTACTTCTCCGGTCAGGGGATCTTTACCGCCATTCTGGTGGCCATCTATTCCACCGAGCTGTACGCCTTCCTCAAACGGCATAACATCACCATTCGCCTGCCGCCGGAAGTGCCTGCCGGGGTGGCGCGCTCGTTTGAAATCCTGATCCCGGTGCTGGCGATCATTCTGACGCTGCATCCGCTGAACCTGTTTATCGAAGCCCAGCTGGGGATGATCATTCCGGAAGCGATCATGTCGCTGGTGAAGCCGCTGGTCGCGGCTTCCGATACGCTGCCGGCGATCCTGCTGTCGGTGCTGGTCTGTCAGGTGCTGTGGTTCGCCGGGATCCACGGCGCGCTGATCGTCACCGGGATCATGAACCCGTTCTGGATGGCCAACCTGTCGGTCAATCAGGCGGCCATGGCCGCTGGCACCGCTATCCCGCACATCTATGTCCAGGGCTTCTGGGATCACTATCTGCTGATCGGCGGCGTCGGCTCCACCCTGCCGCTGGCGCTGATGCTGCTGCGCAGCAAGGCCGTGCATCTGCGGACGATCGGCCGGATGGGGGTCGTGCCGGGCGTATTTAACATCAACGAACCGATTCTGTTCGGCGCGCCGATCATCATGAACCCGCTGTTTTTCCTGCCGTTCGTGCTGGTGCCGATGGTCAACGCGACCCTGGCGTACTTCGCGCTGAAGCTGGACCTGGTCAGCCGCGTAGTGTCGATGACGCCGTGGACAACGCCGGCGCCTATCGGCGCCTCGTGGGCGGCGAACTGGAGCTTTAGCCCGGTGATCCTGTGCCTCATTTGTATGGCTACCGCCATGGTGATGTACCTGCCATTTCTCAAAGCTTACGAAAAACAGCTGCTGGCCCAGGAGCGTGAAAACGCCGTCGGCCAGGCTGACAACGCGGCGCAAACCGCTTAACGCTAACGATTCAGAGGATAATCATGGAATTAGAAGAACAGGTGATGGGGATCATCATCAATGCCGGCCAGTCACGTAGCCTGTGCTACGAAGCGCTGCACGCCGCTAAAGCGGGTGATTTCGCCACCGCCGACGCCAAAATGCAGGAAGCGGCGCACTATTCCCGCGAAGCTCACCTTGTACAGACCCAGCTTATCGAAGCTGACGAAGGCGAGGGAAAAACCAAAATGACGCTGGTAATGGTCCATGCTCAGGATCACCTGATGACATCCATTCTGGCGAAAGAGCTGATTGCCGAACTGATTGCGATTTACCGCGCGCAGCCGCTTCACGCCTAGCGCCTTGCCCGGCCAGACGCGCTGGCCGGGCCTGATTCCCCGAGGTCACTATGTTACATCTTGGAATAGATATTGGCGGCACCAAAATGGAAGCCGTACTGCTGGACCCGGCGGGCGAATGCGTCCAGCGCCTGCGCCGGCCGACCCACAAAGAGAGCTATGACGCCTTTATGCGTCAGCTGCTGACCCTGATTGCCGATATTCGCGCGGTCAGCCCGCAGCCGTTCACCCTGGGGATCGGCCTGCCCGGGGCTATCGATCCGCAAAGCGGACGCATTAAAAACTGCAACTGCCTGGTGCTCAACGGTCACGATCTGCGCCGGGATATCATGCAGCAGCTTGGCCAGCCGGTGTGGATGGCAAACGATGCCGACTGCTTCACCCTTTCGGAGGCGGTGGATGGCGCCGGCGCCGGAGCTACCACCGTCTTCGGGGTGATTATCGGTACCGGCTGCGGCGGCGGGATCGCCGTTCATCAACAGCTGCTCAGCGGCCCCAACGCTATCGCCGGGGAGTGGGGGCATAATCCGCTGCCGGGCTATACTCCTGAGCGCGATGGCCCGCCGCAGCCCTGCTACTGCGGCAAAACGAACTGCATCGAAAGCTTTCTCTCCGGTACCGGCTTCGCCCGCCGCTATGGGGAACAAGCCCGTGCGGAAGCCATTGTCGCCGCGGCGCAAAACGGCGATCCGCGCGCGCTGGCCCACTGGCGACACTTTATCGATGCCTTTGCCCGCAGCCTGGCGTCGGTGATCAATATTCTCGACCCGCAGGTGATTGTGCTGGGCGGCGGTCTGTCCAACGTCAGCCAGATCTATCGCGATCTGCCTGCCGCCATCGTGCCGTGGATCTTCTCCGACACCTGCCGCACGCAGATCAAACCGGCCCGTTTCGGCGACGCCAGCGGCGTGCGCGGCGCGGCCTGGCTGCCCCGGCTTCCCGGCGCCGCGCAAGGGCAGCGGTAGACACTTTTTTCAGCAGGTATGTTAAGCTAGGCGAAAATGTTCAGACAGAAAAAGCCATGCCAACGATTGATGATGTTTCAAGATTAGCGAATGTCTCAAGAGCGACGGTATCCCGCGTGCTGACCGGCACCCGGGGCGTGCGCGAAGAGAGCCGGGAAGCTGTGCTGCGGGCCGTTGAAGAACTCAACTATCGCCCGAGCTTTGCCGCGCAAAACCTCGCCAGTCAGACATCCAGCCACGTTGGTCTGGTGATTTCCGCGCAGGACGAAAGCCACGGCGCACGTCTGCTGCCGCTGCTCTCTCAGGCGCTGAAAGGGCTGAATAAAAGCCTGCTGGTCCAGTACGTCAGCGACCCGGTAGAGCAGGCGGCGGTAATCGACGATCTGCAGCGCCAGTGCGTGGCGGTGGTGGTGCTGGGCGCCGTTGCCGCCGACGCGCCGCGCAACGTTATCGCCTTTGACCGCTTCGGCGTCGCCGGGAGCAACAGCCAGGGCTATGACTTCGCCTTTGCCACCGAAAGCGCCTGCCGCTATGTGATTGGCAAGGGACACCGCAACATCGCCCTGCTGGTGGACAGCGATAGCGACGATGCCAGCCGTCAGATGCTGGAAGGCTACCGCAACGTCCTGCAGAACTACTCCATTCCTTTTAACCGTCAGCTGGTGCTGACGGCCAACGATGACGTCGAGCAGGCGCTGCTGACCTTAATTAACAGCTTCAGTAAATACTCAGTCATTATCGTTAAACGCGACCGCTACGCGGCTGAGGCGATGCGTCTGCTGCGCGAATTCACCATCGCCGTCCCGCAGGAGGTCTCCCTGCTGAGCCTTGAGGATTCCCCGCTCGCCTCGCTGCTCTACCCGCCGCTGACCTGCATCTCCTGGCCACTGGAGGCGCTGCTGGATAACTGTATTCAGCGTATTCGCAGCCTGATTGACGACCGGCCAACCTTCGCCACCGAGGGCCGCTCGCTGGCTGGCCGCCTGATCCCGCGCCAGTCGGTCGCCGATATCTCTTGATCTTCGCCCGGTTGGCGCCGGGCCAGACTTACCTCCCCTTTTCGCGCTTTCGTTTCCCGGCTCATTATTACCCACGCATGCAAATAAGAATTATTTTCATTTATAAATAGCTTGTGCTATATACATAGCAATGGCTATAAACGCTGGGAAATTAACCACACCATTGCGAGGGATCCTATGCTACACCTGACACCGCTGAAATCATTGCTGCTGGCCAGCGCGCTGGCTCTGCTGGCCGCGACGCCGGCCTCGGCGCAGGAGAAATTCAGGGTTATCACCACCTTCACGGTTATCGCCGATATGGCGCAGAACGTGGCCGGCGACGCCGCCGACGTGAGCTCCATTACTAAACCGGGCGCGGAGATCCATGATTACCAGCCCACGCCCGGCGATATCAAACGCGCGCAGGGGGCGCAGCTGATCCTCAGCAATGGGCTTAATCTCGAACGGTGGTTTGCCCGTTTTTATCAGCACTTACAGGGCGTTCCGGAGGTGGTGGTCAGCGAGGGGATCCAGCCGATGGGCATCAGCGCGGGCCCCTATAGCGGGAAGCCCAATCCCCATGCCTGGATGTCGGCAGATAACGCCCTGATCTATGTCGATAACATTCGCGATGCGCTGGTGAAGTACGATCCGCCTCACGCCGACACCTATCGCCGTAACGCCGAGGCCTACAAAGAGAAGATCCGTCAGACGATGGCGCCGCTGCAGGCCAGACTGGCGCAGCTGCCGGCGGATAAGCGCTGGCTGGTCACCAGCGAGGGAGCCTTCTCCTATCTGGCCCGCGACTATGGCCTGCGCGAACTGTATCTGTGGCCGATCAATGCCGACCAGCAGGGCACCCCGCAACAGGTGCGCAAGGTTATCGACACCATGAAGAAAGAACGCATCCCGACCATCTTCAGCGAAAGCACCATCTCCGATAAACCGGCGCGTCAGGTGGCGCGGGAAGCCGGGGCCCACTACGGCGGCGTGCTGTATGTCGATTCGCTGAGCGCCGCCGACGGCCCGGTGCCGACCTGGCTCGACCTGCTGCGCGTCACCACCGAAACCATCGTCAACGGTATCCAGGACGGGATGAGGAAGCAGCCATGAATGCAGCGCAAGCGGGACTGTATGTCGACCAGCTCACCGTCACCTGGCGCAACGGCCACACTGCCCTGCGCGACGCCTCGTTCAGCGTGCCGCGCGGCTCCATTGCCGCGCTGGTGGGGATTAACGGCTCGGGTAAATCCACGCTGTTTAAAGCGCTGATGGGCTTTGTCCGCGTTGGCCACGGCGAGATCGCCATACTCGGCCAGCCGGTCAACCGCGCACTGCGCCAAAACCTGGTCGCCTATGTCCCGCAGTCGGAAGAGGTGGACTGGTCCTTCCCGGTGCTGGTGGAGGATGTGGTGATGATGGGCCGCTACGGCCATATGGGCTGGCTGCGGCGGGCAAAGCCGCGCGATCGCGAGATTGTCGATGCCGCGCTGGCCCGCGTGGGCATGAGCGAGTACCGCCATCGGCAGATTGGCGAGCTCTCCGGCGGGCAGAAAAAGCGCGTCTTTCTTGCCCGCGCCATCGCTCAGCAGGGTCAGGTGATCCTGCTGGATGAACCTTTCACCGGCGTCGATGTGCAGACCGAAGCGCGGATCATCAGCCTGCTGCGCGAGCTCCGCGATGAGGGCTGTACCATGCTGGTCTCCACCCACAACCTCGGGTCAGTGAGTGAATTTTGTGATTATACGGTGATGGTGAAAGGCACCGTGCTGGCCAGCGGCCCGACAGAAACCACCTTCACCGCCGAGAATCTGGAGCGGGCTTTCAGCGGCGTGCTGCGCCACGTCGCGCTGACCGGCGCGGAAGCGCAGGTTATCACCGATGACGAGCGGCCGTTTATCAGCCGGCGCGCGGCGGGAGGCCCACGATGAGCTGGCTGCTGGAGCCGTTTGGCTATCACTATATGCTCAATGCGATGTGGGTGTCGGCGCTGGTGGGCGGCGTCTGCGCGTTTCTCTCCTGCTACCTGATGCTCAAAGGCTGGTCGCTGATTGGCGACGCCCTCTCCCACTCGATTGTACCCGGCGTCGCCGGGGCCTATATGCTCGGCCTGCCCTTCGCGCTCGGCGCATTTCTCTCCGGCGGTCTGGCGGCAGGCAGCATGCTGTTTTTGCAACAGCGCTCGCGGCTAAAAGAGGATGCTATTATCGGGCTGATCTTCTCCTCCTTCTTCGGGATCGGGCTGTTTATGGTGTCGCTGAATCCGACGTCGGTGAATATCCAGACCATCATCCTCGGCAATATTCTGGCCATCGCCCCGGAGGATATTATCCAGCTGGCGGCGATCGGCTTTATCTCAATGGCGATTCTGCTGCTGAAATGGAAAGACCTGATGGTGACCTTCTTTGATGAACACCATGCCCGCTCGATTGGCCTGAACACCCGCGGCCTGAAGCTGCTGTTCTTTACCCTGCTGGCCGCCTGCACCGTGGCGGCGCTGCAGACCGTCGGCGCCTTTCTGGTCATCTGCCTGGTGGTCACTCCCGGGGCCACCGCGTGGCTGTTAACCGATCGCTTCCCGCGCCTGCTGGCCATCGCCGTGGCTATCGGCAGCCTGACCAGTTTCTTCGGCGCCTGGCTCAGCTACTATCTCGACGGCGCCACCGGCGGCATTATCGTGGTCGCGCAAACGCTGCTGTTCCTCATCACCTTTATCTTCGCGCCGAAGCTACGGCCTGCTGGCCAGCCGCCGCCGCGCCAGGGAGGCCGCATGCTGAACCTGTTCCTGGCCCCCGTTCCAGTTTCCTTTTTATGGTCAATGCGATAGCGATATCGTCGTCGTCGCCATTCCCTGCGCGCTGCTGTCGGTGTTTCTGGTGCTCAAAGGCTGGGCGCTGATGGGCGACTGCCATGAGCCA
>OKVS01000204.1_pt1 | contig 27397 bp, 27 predicted proteins | sample 1606911 | NCBI WGS metagenome assembly OKVS01 (sample SAMN03281016, study PRJEB24777) | human gut metagenome | isolation source: fecal sample PR161 from 1 month old female Malay infant, caesarean... | reverse complement strand
AAGCAGCATCCGCGCAAGAACAAAACGGCCATCAACATCGAATACATGAAAGCCAGCATCCGTGCCAGGGTGGAGCACCCGTTTCGCATCATCAAGCGGCAGTTCGGCTTCGTGAAAGCCAGATACAAGGGGCTGCTGAAAAACGATAACCAACTGGCGATGTTATTCACCCTGGCCAACCTGTTTCGGGTGGACCAAATGATACGTCAGTGGGAGAGATCTCAGTAAAAACCGGAAATAACGCCAGAAATGGTGGAAAAAATAGCCTAAATAGGCTGATTCGATGTGTTTGCGGGAAAAAAATCGGCCCAGATCCGCGAAATTTTAATCAGCGAGTCAGCTTGGGAAGAAATGACCTGCTTATTCGCACCTTCCCTAAACCCATTATTACCCTCAACGGGTTAAAAATTGTCATCATGCTGGGCATGCTGGTGATCATACTCACGGGCGTTCGTTTTGCCGCCGACATCATTGTGCCCTTTATTCTGGCCCTGTTTGTTGCGGTGATCCTTAACCCACTGGTCCGGCGCATGACGCGGCTGCGCATCCCGCGCGTGCTGGCAATTACCCTGCTAATTAGCGTCATTATTTTCGCCATGGTGTTACTGGTTGCGTATCTGGGTACCTCGTTGAACGAACTGGCGCGAACGCTGCCGAAATACCGTTCCTCGCTGGCGATACCGCTGCTGCAGCTTGAGCCCTGGCTTCAGCGCGCGGGAATAGAAGTCTCGGTTGAGGAGCTTCTTAAATATATCGACCCTAATGCGGCCATGACCATCGTCACAGGCCTGCTGACGCAGCTTTCCAATGCCATGACCTCCATTTTCCTGCTGTTTTTAACGGTGGTGTTCATGCTGCTGGAGGTGCCACAGCTGCCCGCAAAGTTACAGCAAATCATGGTTCGTCCGGTTGAAGGAATGGGCGCTATTCAGCGCGCGCTGGACAGCGTTTCACGCTATCTGGTACTGAAAACCGTCATCAGCCTGGTCACCGGGGTGGTGGTCTGGGGAATGCTGGTGGCGCTGGACGTCCGCTTTGCGTTCGTCTGGGGGTTACTGGCATTTGCGCTCAACTACATTCCTAACATCGGCTCCGTGCTGGCGGCAATCCCCCCTATTCTTCAGGTGCTGGTGTTCAGCGGATTTTATGATGCGCTGATTCTGCTGGCCGGCTATCTGGCGATTAACCTGGTATTCGGGAATATTCTTGAACCACGAATGATGGGGCGTGGGCTGGGGCTTTCGACGCTGGTCGTCTTTTTGTCCCTGATTTTCTGGGGCTGGCTGCTCGGTCCCGTAGGCATGCTGCTCTCCGTTCCGCTGACCATCATCGTGAAGATTGGTCTGGAACAGACGGCGGGCGGGCAAAGCATCGCCGTGCTGCTGAGCGATATGAGCCATCAATAGCCGTCATTCCGCCATCGACATGAGGGGCTTGCTTGCCCTTCCTCCTTCACGGTAAGCCCTGAGCGCCCTCTGCCAGTCCGTCAGAGGGTACACCGTTCCGGGGCTGTACGCGCTGGCGCGCATCCGGGGCCAGATTTGATCGAACTCCGCGCGCCACGCCTCTGCGCTGAGCCCATCCAGATAGTTACGAATATGGAACCACGCCACGCGCGGCAGGGGCCGCTGCTGGCGGAAGGTCTGCCCGGAGAGGAGCCCGTAGCAGACAAATATGCCCTGCTCCGGCAGCACGCTCAGGATCGCTTCCGCCAGCGCCCCGCCGGTTGCATCGTAAACGACGTCGGCACGCGCGGCAACGGAGAGAATCCGCTGCATGTCATGCTGTGCGACAGGAACGATCCCCATCGCCGCCAGCCGTTCAGCGTGAACGGGCGAACGATGAATACCGTACACCGCCTCTGTCCCCGCCAGACACGCCCACTGCCCGAGCAGGATGGCGCAATCCGAACCGGCGGCCGTGAGCAGCACCCGCTTTCCCCGCGGTGGATAGTGGCTCAACATCATCTGCGCCGCCAGCGGGTTGATATAGGCCCGCGCGGCCAGGCGTGAATCGACATCATCAGGCACGGGGATCGCATACTCTGCCGGGCAATCCGCATAGCGCTGCCAGGTGCCCTGCCCGCGCAGCGGCAGAACGCGTTTACCCTGCAGATGCGCAAAAGACGCGGGCGCCTGAATGACAACGCCGACGCCTTCATACCCCGCGACGGCGGGCAGCGGGGTTCTGTGGCGGTAAGCGCCGGTAATGGGAATGAGATCGGACGCGTTCACCGGCGCATACAGCATTTGCACGCGGAGGTGTCCCGGCGCAAGCGCGCCCGGCGGCGCAGTTTCAGGTTGCAGAACAGATTCTGGCTCGCCAAAACGGCGATACCAGAGGGCCAGATTTTCCATTACGATCTCACGGCTGACGGCGGAATACTTAATCGCGCCAGCCCATTGCCGGTGCGACATGTTTGAGAATGGACTCAATCACGTGCGCATTGTAATCCACACCGAGCTGGTTCGGTACGGTCAGTAATAACGTATCAGCCTCGGCAATCGCCTCGTCCTTCTTCAGCTGTTCAATCAGCCTGTCAGGCTCCGCGGCATAGCTGCGCCCGAAGATCGCGCGCGTTTTTTCATCAAGATACCCCACGCTATCGCTGTCGTTGCGGCTGGCGCCGAAGTACATCCGGTCGCGGTCGTCCATCAGGGCAAAAATACTGCGGCTGACCGAGACGCGCGGCTCGCGCGCATGCCCTGCCTCTTTCCACGCCTGACGGTACGCGCGGATCTGTTTTGCCTGCTGAATATGGAACGGTTCGCCGGTTTCGTCGTCTTTCAGGGTTGAGCTTTGCAGGTTCATGCCGAGCTTAGCGGCCCATACCGCCGTCGCATTTGAACCGGCGCCCCACCAGATACGCTCCCGCAGCCCTTCAGAATACGGTTCCAGGCGCAGCAGCCCAGGCGGATTGGGGAACATCGGCTGTGGATTCGGCTTTGCAAACCCTTCGCCGCGCAGCACCTCAAGCAGCACCTCGGTATGACGGCGCGCCATATCCGATTCGTTTTCCCCTTCCTGCGGGACATAGCCGAAATGACGCCAGCCATCAATGACCTGCTCCGGGGAGCCGCGGCTGATGCCAAGCTGCAAACGGCCGCCGGAGATCAGATCTGCCGCGCCCGCATCCTCGGCCATATACATCGGGTTTTCATAGCGCATATCAATCACGCCCGTACCGATTTCAATGGTTTTCGTTTTCGCGCCTATTGCCGCCAGCAGAGGGAACGGCGAGCTAAGCTGACGGGCGAAGTGGTGCACGCGGAAATAGGCGCCGTCCGCGCCCAGCTCTTCAGCGGCCACGGCCAGGTCGATGGACTGCAGCAGCGTGTCTGCCGCCGAGCGCGTGCCGGACTGCGGAGAAGGCGTCCAGTGACCAAACGATAAAAACCCGATCTTTTTCATAACCCTGTGTCCTGATAATGCGTTGCGTTCTGTCCACTTTACGCATTACCCGGTAAGAATAAATGCCGTTTATTTAACGGAAAGCATCAAATAAATTGACGGAATAGAGGGGTTCGTCATTCCGCTCCATAATGGATATAATATCCCCCACTTTTTTCATGGCAGGTAAAACCGGCAATGGCTCTGATCCCCAAAAACTACGCGCGACTGGAAAGCGGCTATCGCGAGAAAGCATTAAAAATCTATCCGTGGGTCTGCGGACGCTGCTCGCGGGAGTTCGTCTATTCCAACCTGCGTGAATTGACGGTTCACCATATCGATCATGACCATACTAACAACCCGGAAGATGGCAGTAACTGGGAGCTGTTGTGCCTGTTTTGTCACGATCACGAGCATTCGAAATACACCGAAGCGGATCAGTACGGCACCACCGTGGTCGCCGGTGAAGACGCGCAAAAAGACGTGGGTGTCGCTACGTTTAACCCGTTTGCCGATTTAAAAGCGATGATGGATAAGAAGAAATAATCTTCTCGTCCGCTCGTGCTCCGCGATTTTAAAATGTCCAGGTGATAGCGGCGGTTGCAGACCCCTCATTGCGCCGCATCACTATTGGGCTTTCATTCGCATGGTCGCCAAGCCAGGTATAGTCCGCGCTCAGGACCGTTCCCCAGTGAGCATCGAACTGATGGCTCCAGGTCAGGCTGGTGTCGACGCCATAAAATCCCCCCGGCGCTGAATAGCGGCGATAGCCGGTGCGGCGGCTCTGCTGCTCGCTGACCCCATACCAGGTATTCAGATAACGGCTGTCGCCAAACAGAGCCGCAGACTGAAGGGCGATCGTGTCCTCGCTGTTTTGTAGGGGAATCAACGTAACGGACGCCTGATAACTTACGCCCTGGCTGTCCGTTAACGGTAGCGTCGCCTTACCCTCAACGCTTAGCCAGGACGCAGCCTGCCAGCCGACGGCAAGGCCGGTATTCAGGGTGGCATCAATGTCCCCCATCCCTTTCAGATTGTTTGCGCCCTCACGCCAGCCAGAATTTTTTCTCTGCCCTCCCGAGGTCGTAAACCCAGCGTATGTTCCAGGTACCAACCGCTGTCGTTTTGCAGGTCATATCCCACCCCTTTTTGTGCATCAACAAAGAAAGCGCCTTTGCGTCCCTGCAGCACAGGAACCACCTGCCACACCTGCTTGTCTGAGCCTGAGTAACGCGGGGTATATTGCCCTCCCAGCCCGACGGTTAAGGAATCAGACGCGGTGTCATCATCCGCCTGCGCGGCGGATGCCACGACCATCAGAAGCGGGACGGACATATACAGGACTTTTTTTATCGCTATCATACTGCTCTCCTTACAGACGCTGGCGTCTCCTGAGACAGGAACAGCCACACAATGTTGGCGCAGTATGATTTGGCTGAATCAATGAATCGTCGGGATAGTGTTAAGAAATGGTCAAGGTGAACGGATGTTATCCAGAAGAGTGCTGATTATTGAAGATGACGCCGACGCGGCTGGCGTGCTCGAAGCCTATTTACGGCGTGAAAATTACGACGTGACCATTACCGGAGACGGTCTTTCCGGGCTGGATATGGCGCAGCGGTGGAAACCCGACCTCATCCTGCTGGACGTGATGCTGCCCGGGCTTAACGGCACCGAAGTGCTGGCCGGACTGCGTCGTAAAAGCGATGTACCGGTGATCATGGTCACCGCCATGGGCGACACCCCGATCGCATTGGTGCCCTGCGGTACGGTGCCGATGATTATGTTGTGAAACCCTATCATCCGGGAGAAGTCGTGGCTCGCGTACAGGCGGTGCTGCGACGCAGCAGTAAAAAAGAGACAGACGACGAGATCCTTCGCTGGCAAACGCTGGAGGTGGATGTGGCCGCCATTGTGGCGAGCGTGGATAACGGCGGCGACGCGCCCGTGATGCTCGATCTTACGCCAACGGAATTCTCGCTTCTGGCAACGCTGCTGCGCTCTCCCGCACGCCCCTTTTCCCGTCAGTACCTGCTGGAACACTGTCTGCCGGAAAGCGAGGCGCTGGAGCGCGTGGTGGACACCCATATTTATAACCTGCGTAAAAAACTCGAAGCGGCGGGTATTTCCGGCGTGTTGATTAACGTTCGCGGCGTGGGATACAGGTTCAGACAACCATGATAAAAAACCGGCACTCCTCTCTCTGGCGCTGGATTTGCGCGCGTATCCTGGCACTGGCCATCGGCAGCGTGATCGTCATTGCCACCTGCATGTGGCTACGTTATGCGGTACAGAACTACTGGATAATGGGCAGAATGCCAGCGGCGGTCCGGCAGGAATTTCTGACGCTCAGCCAGAACCCACAGACCGATCCGGCCCGCTTCCACAGCATTGTGGATACCTGGTGGGGGCTGAGTTATTCCACGCCATCCATCGCCTCTGCGGACTGGGTTACGGTGGCCCTGCTGGTGCTGGTGATGATCCCGTTCATTGTGGTAATGGGGTTAAAACACGCCCGACCGCTGGCGCTGCAGTTCAGCCGTCTTCGCGATGCCGCCAAAGATGTCGCCGACGGGCAGTTTGGCCGTCAGGCTGAACTGGTCAAGGATGCGCCAGCGGAAATGGTCAGCTTTGCAAACGACTTTAACTCCATGACGGGGCAACTCGCCCGCTATGAAAAAGAGCTCCGCGCCTCGCACGTCGCGATGGCGCACGAGCTGCGCTCGCCCCTGACGGCCGCCATTGGTCGTCTGCAGGGCATGTTGGACGGTGTGTTTGATGCCAGCCCGGTGCAGCTGGGAATGGTGATGAAACAGCTTCAGCATCTTAATCGCCTGACCGATGAGCTTCACCTTCTCTCGTTAGCGGACGCGGGAAATCTGGTGCTGGAAGAGCAGACCTTTTCTCTGGATGAGCTTATTCAGGAGCGGGCGGCCTGGATCATGCCGCAGGCCGAAGCGCATCATTTTACGATTATGCTGCGTAACCCGCGTACGTGCCCGTTCAGAGGCGATGCGTTCCGCATGGGGCAGGTATTTACTATCCTTATGGAAAATGCACTACGCTACGGGCGCGAAGGCGGCCATCTTGAGGTGGCGCTGCACTACGCCAGCGGGCATTACGCCATTGAATTTCACGATGACGGACCGGGCGTATCCCCCCAGTTCTTACCGGACATGTTTAAGCGCTTTAGCCGTGAGGAGCAGTCCCGCGCGCGGCATTCCGGCGGCAGCGGCCTCGGTTTGTCTATCGCCCGGGCGATTTGTCAGGCACATGGGGGCACGATCGAGGCCTCATTACCGGAAACGGGCGGCCTTGCTGTGCGTATTTTGTTACCCTGGCAGCCGTCCGGTAATGAAAATATCCACTCTTGATAAACCCTTGACAGAACATCGAATCTTTCTCGACGTAGCGCGCATTTAATAACGCCCTCATCTTTATGGAGCGGCGTTATGTCAGACGAATTTGTTCTCTCCCTCCGCCACTGCCTGCACCATCTGTACGGCGTGGCGCGCACTCTTCCCTGGGTAAATTTTCTCCCTCTGATCCTGCTCGCGCTGGTGATTTTTCCGCTCACCGGCTGCGGTGACAAACAGGAAAATAAGCCTGCCCCAGTGCGTACGGTGCGCTACGTCGTCGTACGTACAGCCCAAACCCTCCCCGCGCTGGAAAGGACCGGTGAGATCCATGCCCACGATGAAACGACGCTGAGCTTTCAAACCGGGGGGCGAATACTGACGCGCAGCGTTGATATTGGCGATCGGGTTAATGCCGGACAGCTGCTGGCCACACTTGAAAATACCACCGGACAAAATCAGCTCGACAGCGCAACGGCCGACTATGAAGGGGCCACAGCCTCAGCGCAGGTTGCCGCGCTTAACGTCAGCCGAATGCAAAAGCTCATGCCGACGGGCGCAATAGCCCGCACGCAACTCGACAGCGCCCGCGCGGACTGGCTTGTCGCCCGCGCGCGATTAAAAAGCAGCGAGGCCGCGTGGCGTAACGCCCGCGAAAGCCTTGGCTGGACGCGCCTTATCGCTCCACAAACCGGCACGATCACCGAGGTGAGCGCCTCTGCGGGCCAGGTTGTCAGCGCGGGACAGACGGTGCTTACGCTGGCAACCGGCGAAGCCCGCGACGTAGCGTTTGATATCGCCACGCCCGATGCGATACTGCCGCTGGATAAGGCGGAATTGCGGGTTTCCCTGCTCAGCGACCCGTCGGTACAGGCATCTGCCGTGCTGCGGGATATCACCCCGCAGGCCGATCCTCAGACCCGCACCTGGCGCGTCAGAGCCACCCTGATAAACCCGCCAGCGGCGATAGCGCTGGGTGCCAGCGTCACCGTCACCCTGCCCTCGACTGGCCCGCGAGGTTACGTCATTCCCGCATCGGCGCTGAGCCGAACAGGAGATAGACCGGCGGTGTTCGTGATTACCCCGCATTCGCAGGCGCAGCTGCGCGCGGTGGTGCCTGCCTGCTATACGGCCTCCTCGGTGATTATCGCCTCCGGCCTTGAGCCAGGCGACCGGGTGATTACGGCTGGCGTGAGCAAACTCCGTTCCGGAGAGCCGGTGGTACCCGGGGAGGTTCAGCCATGAACACGAAACCGGAAGCGAAATTTAACCTGTCCGCATGGGCGCTTAACCATCAGCAGATGGTCAGTTTCTTCATGCTGCTGATCGTGGCGATGGGCGTGTTCTGCTATGAAAAACTGCCGCGTAATGAAGATCCGGTTTTTACCATTAAAACGGCGGTCGTCTCCGCGCAGTGGCCGGGCGCGTCCGTAACGGACACCACCCGTCTGCTGACCGATACGCTTGAAAAAAGCTGCAGGAAACGCCCTGGCTTGATTATCTCGAAAGTGAAACCCGCGCCGGGAGCACGGTTATCCATGTGAATCTCCGTGACAATACCCCACCGCAAAAGGTGCAGGACATCTGGTATCAGATCCGCAAAAAAATGCAGGACATCGCGCCGTCTTTACCGGAAGGCGTTCAGGGCCCGGCCGTGAACGACGAATTTGACGATACGTTCGGCACGATTTACGGCTTTATTCCCGACGGCTACACCTTACGGGAAGTGCGGGATCGCGTTGAGACAATACGTCGTGAGCTCGCCTCCTTGCCAGATATCGGCAAAACCACCCTGCTGGGCGAACAGCAGGATCAGATGGTTCTCGCCTTTTCTCCGGCCCGTCTGGCGGGTATGGGACTGGATATTCAGGCGGTCGCCGATGCGCTGCGGGCGCAAAACGCGGTTGTCCCGGCTGGCGTTATGCGTACCGGGCAGGAGAACATCGCGATCAAGGTCAGCGGGGCGCTCACGTCCGAAGAGAGTTTACGCGCCGTCACGCTGCACATTAACAATCGCTATATTCCGCTGACCGATATCGCCACCGTCACCCGGGAAGCCGCCGAGCCGCCGGCCCCCGCGTACCGGGTAAACGGCAAACCGGCCATCGGGCTGGCGGTGTCAATGGCGCCAACGGGCAACATGCTGCGTTTTGGCGCCGCGCTGAACGCCAGAATGACAGTCCTCAGCGCCGGGCTGCCGCACGGTATTGAGATGGTGAAAGTTGCCGATCAGTCGGCGGTGGTCAGTGACGCGGTAAGTGGTTTTGTCCGGGTGCTTATTGAAGCTGTTGTTATCGTGCTGGCGGTTTCATTTGTCTCGCTGGGTTTGCGGGCGGGGCTGGTGGTGGCTGCGGCCATTCCGCTGGTGCTCGCCATGACGTTTGCCGGCATGATGCTCGCCGGCATCGGGCTTCAGCGTATCTCGCTTGGGGCGCTGATCATTGCGCTGGGTCTGCTGGTGGATGACGCCATGATCGCCGTCGAAACGATGGTCTCCCGACTGGAAGCCGGGGATTCCCGTCGGCATGCGGCCACCCATGCATTCAAAACGACGGCCTTCCCGATGCTCACCGGAACCCTGGTGATGATTGCCGGGTTTATTCCCGTTGGTTTTGCGGCCTCCAGCGCCGGTGAATATTGTTTTTCCCTGTTTGCGGTAGTGCTGATTGCCCTGCTCTGCTCCTGGGTTGTCGCGATCCTGTTTTCGCCGCTGACGGGCACGTGGCTGCTGCCGGAGAAGGTCAGACATCGCGCGGCAGGCCCTGGAAGGATCGCGCGCGGGTACGGGCGGCTTTTAGGGCTGGCGCTACGTCACCGGCTCGCCACCGTGCTGATTGCGCTTTCCGCGCTGGGGCTGTCCGTGTACGGTACGACGTTTATGCAGGGTGAGTTCTTCCCCGCGTCGGACCGGCCTGAGCTGCTGGTCAGCCTGACGCTTCCGGCCAACGCGTCGCAGCCCGAAACGTTAAGAGAGGTGGAAAAGCTGGAACACGCGCTGGCCGGCAACAGCAATGTCGAGCGCTACTCGACGTACGTCGGGTCAGGAGCCATCCGGTTTTTACCTGCCGATGGACGTGCTGCTGGAAAATGAAAACATCGCCCAGATTGTGGTGGTGGCGAAGGATCTTCAGGCGCGGGATCGTCTGCATGGGCAGTTGAACAGGCTGCTGGCGGCGCAGTTTAGCGACATCATCACGCGCGTGTCGCCCCTGGAGCTTGGGCCGCCCGTCGGCTGGCCAATCAATACCGGGTAAGCGGGCCTGATTATCTGCAGGTCCGGGCGCTTGCGAACCGTCTGGCCGACGCGATTGGTCAATCGCCGCTGTCGCGCGAGGTTAACCAGACGGCCGGAGAGCCGGAGAGGATCATTACTCTGAAGGTGAATCAGACGGCGGCCAGGGCGGCAGGAATATCGTCAGAAGCTCTCGCCCGCACCTTGAATACCCTCTGGTCCGGCAGCGTTGTCACCTCGGTCAGGGATAACGATCGCCTTGTCGACGTGGTGCTACGGGCCACGGACAATGAACGTCACAGCACCGCCACCTTCTCCTCGCTGACCGTTCAGGGGGAATGACGGTAAAAAAAATTCCGCTCAGCGCCGTCGCGACGCTGGTCTGGAGCGTGGACGATCCGGTCATCTGGCGTCGACAGCGGTTGCCTTTTATTACGGTGCAAACTGACCTCGCGCCGGGGCTGAGGGCCGAAGCGGTATCGGCGGCGCTGCGTCCGGCGATCGACACGCTGCGCGCGGAGCTGCCTGCCGGTTACAGCATAGAAGAAGGCGGCGCGGTTGCCGAATCAGATAAGGGGAACAGCTCCGTTTTTAGCGTTCTTCCGGTGACGCTTGTCATCATGTTGATGCTGCTGATGCTTCAGCTGCGCCGATATTCCCGGATGCTGCTGGCGCTTCTGATGGCCCCGTTTGGTTTACCGGGGATCGTGCTGGCTATGCTGCCCGGCGGCACGCCGATGGGATTTGTCGCGCTGCTGGGCGTCATCGCCCTGGCGGGGATGATCGTGCGTAACGCGGTGATACTGATTAGCGAGGTAGACAGTAATCTTGCTCAGGGGATGACAAACGATGCCGCGATTGTGGCGGCCGCGGAGCATCGGGCCAGACCCATCTGTATGACCGCCTGCGCCGCCATTCTGGGCATGATCCCCATCTCGCACCAGGTATTCTGGGGACCTATGGCGTATGCCATTATCGGGGGGTTGCTGGTCGCGACGCTGGTAACGCTGACCGTATTACCCGCGTCGTTTAGCCTGCTGTTACAGTGGGGGGCACTCAGCGCAAAGCCGCAGAAGAAAGGTGAGCTGAGGCTCAATCGTTCCCCGGCAGATTACACAGCCGTCAGCGCAAAACGGTTCCTCAGGATCCGGGGGATCTCATCCTCCGTCAGCTGCTGCGGCTAAACTGCGCAAACGAACCCACGCCTCGCCTGCTGAATGCCATGGAACAGATTGGCGCGCGGTGTCATGAACTGGCGGCTCTTCTCCGGTGGCGGTTTTACACTAAACTTTCCAGCCACTCGGTGAAGGCCCGCACCTTGCGGGAGAGATGGCGGTGTGGATAGAGAAGCGACAATTTACGATCCGGGGAGCGATGCTCCGGTAACACTTCAACCAGTTGGCCGCGGTCAATATAGGGCTGCAGAAAAAGATTCATCCCCTGTATTAACCCTAACCCGGCCAGGCCCGCCGCGATGTAGGCTTCGGAGTTATCCACGACCAGCTTGCCGGGCAGCGTTATTTCCGCAATGCCTTCTGGCGTAGTAAACGTCCAGGGTTGAATTTTTCTGCTGTTGTTATTAATCCAGTTGATGGCCTGATGTTTGTATAAATCATCCAGCGTTTCTGGCGTACCGTTTTTTGCCAGCCAGGCCGGGCTGGCGCAGGTCGTGATTTTAATGTTCCCGATTTTACGCGCGATATAGTCGCCATCGTCCAGCTCCCCCACTCGCAGCACGCAGTCCAGGCCATCGCGCAGCATATCCCGACGGCGGTCAGAGCTGCTCAGTATGATGTCGATTTCAGGATGCTGCCGATAAAAATCCGGCAGGTTGGGTATGACCCTCAGCGCCGCAAAAGCGATGGGCATATCCACCCGCAACTGACCGTGTATTGCCCGGCCAGTGCCAAACGACTCCAGTAAATCGTCCGCCTGCGCCAGCAGGGGTTTACTTCGGCGATAAAACGCCTCGCCGTCCGGCGTCAGGCTAATCCGCCGCGTTGTTCTCTGCAGCAAACGCGTGCCGCTGTGCTGCTCCAGATGCTGTAACGCTTTGGTGACCGCCGGACGGTGGATCTGCAGATTTTCCGCCGCCTGGGTCAGACTGCCCGACTCGACAATTTCAATGAAAACTCTAATTGATTCAAAGAGATTTAGTTGCATTGGTTGTCTCTTTTGCCGTCACAGGAATGTCAGGATTGTTACTTATTTTATAACAGTGATGAATCTTTTTGGCTATTTTTCCTAACAATCTTCCGCCCTACACTCTCCTCCATTCAAACGTGAGGAATGTTCTGCTATGAAAAATAACCGTATCTGTCAGATCCTGGGGATCGAAAAGCCTGTTATTCAGGGACCGTTATCCTGGCTTACTGATGCCCGTTTAGTGGCCGCGGTCAGCAATGCAGGAGGGCTCGGCGTGCTCGGCCCCAACGCAGGGTTAACCGCCGATACCGCGGTCTCCACGCCGGAAGAAACCGCCGAAAAAATGCGGGAAGAAATTCGCAAAACCAAACGGCTGACCGAAAACCCCTTCGGCGTGAACCTGATCCCCACCGCCGTTAATGACGTCTGGACCGGGCCAATTCTTAAGGTGATAAAAGAGGAAGGCGTCAGGGCCGTGGTGTATACGGGCTATGGTGAAGGCAGCATTATTCCTGCGCTGTTCAATGAGATAAAAGAGGCGGGTATCGCCATTATCTACCGCGACATCAATCCCACGCCGGAGAACACCCTTCTGGCTGAAGAAATGGGGGCAGACATTATCGTCGCCACCGGTTTTGACGAGGGCGGGACGCTACCCGCAACGGCGCTGGGTACCTTTTCCATCGTGCCGCTGATTGCCGATGCCGTGAAGCATGTTCCGGTGATGGCGGCGGGCGGTATTACCGATCGCCGTACCGCCAGAGCGGCGCATGCGTTAGGTGCGGAAGGCGTGTTTGCCGGTTCGGTCTTTATCAGTACCGTAGAAAGCCGCGTGCCGCAGGAGGTCAAAGAGAAAATTGTTGCCGCCAACGGCCTGGACCTGCTGCTTTTCCGCACCGTCCCTCACTACTATCGTTCTCTCCCCGGCAAGCTGGCGGATAAACTGGCGGCGATGGATAAAGCTGGCGCAAGCAATGAAGCGCTGGGCAAGGCGATGGGAGGATTGCGGGGCCTGCGCCTGGGCATGCTGGAAGATAACACCGATGAAGGTTATATCTCGCTCGGCACGGGGATAGGAAGTATCCGCAGCGTGAGAAGCGTGGCTGAGGTTGTCGATGCATTAACGGTTGAGTAAGCCCTTAACCCTGATGCTATGGACGCTGCACAGGAGCGGCGTCCGTAAACCGTCTTCGGCTCTTTGTCACACATAGCCGCCTTTCATCTCGCCACCGGTAAATCCGCGTAGCGCGTCGTATAGGCCGGTGACAGCATCTCCCGCTTCATCGCCCAGGCTTTCTCAATCCCCTGCCCGGCAAACCATATTTTCCCTTTGCCGGAATGATTTAAGCTGTCGATCGTCGCCATCAGCGCCGCGCTGTTGGCGCTCGGGCGGTTATCGTCAAACAAATTCAGCTGGGCAACGCCGCTGCTGAAAAAGTCTGCCAGCATCACCCCCGCTTTCATATAGCGATATCCGTCAAGCCAGATACGACCCAGCGCCTCAGTGGCGGCACGGATGATATCGCGCGAATCATTGGTGGGCGTCATCAGGGTGACGGAAGCCTGATTGCCGTAATAAATTTCGTTGTCGGCATGCGGGCTGGTGCGCACAAACACGCTGATAAAGCGGCAATACTGATGCTCGCCACGCAGTTTTTCCGCAGCACGTTCTGCATAGGCGCAAATGGCCTGATGCATCTCCTCGTACTGCGTAATACGGTGTCCAAACGAACGACTACAGATAATTTGCTGCTTCGTAGGAGTAAACTCTTCCAGATCGAGGCAGGGCTCACCTCGAAGCTCGCGCGCCGTGCGCTCCATTACCACGTTAAAATGTTTGCGGATGACCCAGGATGACGCTTCCGCCAGCTCCAGCGCCGTGGTTATCCCCATCGCGTTAAGCTTTTTCGTGATGCGTCGTCCTACGCCCCACACCTCCTCCACCGGAACCTTTGCCAGCAGCTTACGCTGCCGTCCACGATCCGAGAGATCGACCACGCCACCGGTGGCTGACCACCGCTTCGCCGCATAGTTGGCCAGCTTCGCCAGCGTTTTAGTCGGCGCAATCCCGACGCCCACACTTAAACCTGTGTTTTTAAAGACCTGCGTACGCATCTGATGACCGAATGCTTCCAGCGAGATGCAGTTGCTGACACCCGAAACGTTCACAAATGCTTCATCGATGGAGTAGATCTCAATGGCCGGCGCGAGATCGGTCAGCGTCTGCATCACCCGGCTGCTGAGATCGGCATACAGCGCATAGTTGGAGCTAAAGACGTAAACCCGCGACGGATACCCCTTCTCTTTGAATTTAAAATAGGGCTCCCCCCATTTTTATGCCGAACTGCTTTGCCTCCCGCGACAGCGAAATAATACAGCCGTCGTTATTGGACACCACCACGATGGGCTTACCCACCAGATCGGGGCGAAACACCCTCTCGCAGGAGGCATAGAAGCTATTCACATCAACCAGCGCGAACATGTTTATGCGTTTTGAGCGTATGAGTGACGACACCGAAGATTTGCAGCTCCTCTTCGGACTGAAAGGCGATCGGCTGATAGCGGGCATTACGCGGCAGCAGCCGCAGAACCGGTCGGGTCTGTAGCTCTTTCACCGTAAACTCGCCGCCGACCGACGCCACAACAATGTCCCCGTGCTCGGCATTTAACGAGCGGTCTACCACCAGCAGATCGCCGTCGCTAATCCCTGCGCCGATCATGGAGTCCCCGCTCACTTTGATAAAGTAGGTCGCACTGGGGTGCCTGACCGCCAGCCGGTTAAGATCGAGACGATCCTCCACATAATCCTGCGCAGGGCTTGGAAAGCCACAGGCAACACGCTCAAGATATAAAGGTAATTCAATAAGTTGCTTTGGATGATAAGAAAAGAGAGTGTCCATAAATGCCTTTCCCGCCAGATACTGTATATAAACACAGTATTACGGATTACGGCACAGGATCAAGGTCATTTCCGACAAAGACCGCAAACGCGTTGAAGTTTGAGCGGATTTAATTTAGCAACCTCTCCTGCTGGCGATCGCAGACGGGCCAATCAAAAGTCATAAAAAAGTCATTAACAAACACTTTTAAATCACTTTATGTGAAAAAAAGATCATCAAATCACTATACAAACACTATCAATTGACTTAAACATCAGAATAACGCATATTTTAGGGCACGAATTATCAAGATTTTTGGAGGACGTTTTCTATGCCAGCCCGTGACTATCCCGACAAGCGAGTTGCCCGCGGTTTAGCAAAGGAGGCCGATCTCAGGATGTTGAGCGCCCGCATTGAGCCTGACCTGATGGAATACATCAGAATCACCGCCTTTGAGACGCGAAAAAGCAAGCAGGAAATTGTGGCAGAAGCGTTAGCGCTTCACAGACAAAAAAGTCAATGCGGAGTCTGAGCAGGCAAAACCTGGAAGTGTCCTTCCGGCTTTGCCCATGCTGTGATTAACCCATCAGCGCATTCAGTTTTTCAAGTGCTTCAGGCGGCAATTGCACCTCTCCCGCCGCGAGGTTTTGCCGCAGATGCGCCACGGATGACGTGCCGGGGATCAGCAGGATGTTCGGCGACCGTTGCAGCAGCCATGCCAGCGCAACCTGCATCGCCGTTGCGCCCAGGGAATCCGCGACGGCCTGCAGGCCGGTGGACTGCAGTGGCGTGAAGCCTCCCAACGGGAAGAACGGCACATACGCAATCCCCTGCTGCGCCAGTAAATCCACCAGCGCATCGTCGCCGCGGTTCACAATGTTGTACATGTTTTGCACGCAGACGACCTGCACCATCTTCCGCGCTTCCGCCACCTGCGTGGCCGTGACGTTGCTCAGGCCAATGTGGCGTACCAGCCCCTGCTGCTGTAATTCTGCGAGGGTGGAAAGCGGTTCAGCAATCGATCCTTCTGCCGGGCCGTGTGCGCTGAACATGATCCGCAGGTTCACCACGTCCAGCACATCCAGCTTCAGGTTGCGCAGGTTGTCATGCACCGCCTGGGTCAGCTCCTGCGCGGAAAAGGCCGGCAGCCAGGCCCCTTTGTCATCGCGACGGGCACCGATCTTGGTGACGAGGGTAAGATCGTCCCGGTAAGGATGAAGCGCCTCGCGGATCAGCTGGTTCGTCACATGCGGGCCGTAAAAATCGCTGGTATCGATATGATTCACACCCGCCGCCACGGCTTCGCGCAGCACGTCCAGCGCGGCCTGTTTATCCTTCGGCGGGCCAAATACGCCCGGCCCGGCAAGCTGCATTGCCCCGTAGCCCAGTCGTTTCACCGTTCGCGTTCCGAGCGCGTACGTCCCGCTTTTATCAATGCTGCTCATGTTAACCTTCCTCATAAAATGATCCGGATTTACAACAGGTTCCTGACCGAAGCCCTAAGTTAAGCGCGAGTTAAATTAAAGTTTAAATTCTATACGACGATAGTATGGGTGTACCTCTGCATCTTTTCTAACGGACGACCGCTATGCTGAAAAATCTGCACGTGATTACCGGAATTATCTTTGCCCTCACCATATTCTGTCTGCTGCAAGTTGTCACGGGAGGGTTGTTCTACTCTGCCGTCAGCAACGATCGCCATAACTTCCAGAACTCCGGCGTGCTGAATGCCCAGCAGGAAAGCCTGAGCGACAGCGTGAACACGCTGGTGAAAACGCGCGTTACCGTCACCCGCGTGGCAATCCGCTACCTGAAGAACCAGCGCGACCCGGCATCCCTTGCCGCGATTAACAAACTGCTCGGCACCGCAGGCGACTCGCTGGCTAAAGCTGAAGCCTATAACAAAGAATGGCAGAAAATGCCGCAGGTTAACGGCCAGAATGCGGCGTTAACCGACGAGATGCAGAAGTCATGGAATCAGATGCACGAGGTGATGCGTTTGTCGATTGAGTATCTGCGTGCCGACAACTACCAAGCCTATGGCGATCTGGACGCTCAGCAGGCCCAGGACGACATGGAAGCGGTCTATAACCGCTGGCGCGCCGAGAACAACACGCTGCTGAAGGCGGCAACCGAAGAGAACCAAAGCAGCTTCACGCAGATGCAGTGGACGCTGGCAGCCATTTTCCTGGCCGTTATCGCCGTGCTGGTGGTGATCTGGCAGGGTTTACAGCACCTGCTGTTAAAACCGCTCAACGCCATCATGAACCATATTCGCGCCATTGCGGGAGGCGATCTGACGCAGGATATCACCCTCTCTGGCCGCAATGAGATGGGTCAGCTGGCGGCTGGCCTGCACGAGATGCAGCAGTCGCTGGTGACGACCGTCAGCGCCGTACGCGGCAGCACCGACTCCATCTACACCGGCGCGGGTGAAATTGCCGCAGGGAGCAACGATCTCTCCGCCCGCACCGAAGAGCAGGCCTCCTCGCTCGAAGAGACAGCCGCCAGCATGGAAGAGCTGACCGCAACGGTTAAACAGAACTCCGATAACGCCCGTCAGGCGACGCTGCTGGCGAAGAATGCCTCTGAAACAGCGGCTCGCGGCGGCCACGTCGTGGATAACGTGGTGCGCACCATGAACGAAATTGCCGACAGTTCGCAGCAAATCGCTCATATTACCGGCGTGATTGACAGCATTGCATTCCAGACCAACATTCTGGCGCTTAACGCCGCGGTGGAAGCCGCACGCGCTGGCGAGCAAGGCCGCGGGTTTGCGGTTGTCGCCGGAGAAGTTCGTACGCTGGCCAGCCGCAGCGCCCAGGCGGCGAAAGAGATCAAAGGGCTTATTGAGAACTCCGTCAGCCGGGTGAACACCGGTTCTGAGCAGGTCAGCGAAGCGGGCGCGACTATGAAGGAGATTGTCGCCGCCGTCACCCGCGTCACCGATATCATGGGCGAGATTTCGTCCGCATCGGATGAACAGAGCCGCGGAATTGAGCAGGTGAGCCTGGCCGTGTCGCAGATGGACAGCGTGACGCAGCAAAACGCCGCGCTGGTGCAGCAGTCGGCCACGGCGGCAGCGGCGCTGGAAGATCAGTCCGAACAGCTGCGTCAGGCCGTGGCCGCGTTTCGTCTGAACGGTAAAGCAAACGCCACCGCCCCACGCCCGGCCAACGTTAAAACACCGCAGCTGCTGCGTCCGGCAACGGCTAACGCCACCCCCGACAGTAACTGGGAAACCTTCTAAGCCTCAGGCGGGCGAAGATATCGCCCGCTAACGGCTGCGCTTGGCGTGCCGTTCCCAGTTCTCCTGCTTCGCGTCGTCGGATTTTCGCAGGGAAACATAGCAAGCCCCGCTGCCGCCGTGATGCGGCAGCGCCACGCAGAACGCCTGCACTTCCTCGAACTCGCTTAACCAGCGTGCCAGATAGCTACGCACCACATTAGGATGCGAATTTTGCTCGCGCCCTTTCCCGTGGATGATGATGAGGTTACGTAATCCGTCACGACTGGCCTGGCGAATAAAGGAATACAGCATCTGGCGGCAGCGTTCAGCGGGCTGACGCAACAGATTTAAGCTGGCCTGTCGGGAGTATTTACCCGAACGCAGCTTATCAATAACGCCCTGCTGGACGCCTTCGCGCTGGAACGCCAGCGGCTCGTCAAGCGGCAATAGCTCAAGGAAACCCAGGGTCAGAAAGTTGTCGAGCTGTTCGGTATCGATGTCCTGGCGAGCCCGGGTATTACGGCTTTGCTGCCAGTGGATATCGGTGCAGCGTTTCAGGGGCTGGACATCCTCCATGGCGTCAAGAAAAAGGGATTTGTCGTCAGGGTTCATGGAAATCCTCCGGCTACATCTGGGCTTGTACTATACCTGCGCCAGACAGGTGTCTCAATAACCCTTAGAAGATGAGGCACGAGATAAATATTAACCCGATGAATATATATAGTCATTATAAAATGCACTTAAACCTGACTTAACTAAAACCCCAGCAACGGTAAAATAGGTGATTTGCGTTAAATTTTTGTAAAATCAGTCATTCACCTTCCTTTCATTTTTCGGGAAAGGTGTTATAACTAAATTTACCTGCCTCATGGATATAATACCCAGGACTTGCGAAAGGACGCACTGCTGTGTGTACTATAGGGTCTGTCTGATGTCGGGCAGACTCTGTTTTTTTATTATGCGACATTCACCCTGAAATTATTTTTCTCGCTTCCCTTCTGAATTGCGTAATTAATGATTCGGCAAGCGGAGTTTGACGAGAATCCCGGCGCTGAATTAAATAATATGCGGCTTTTGGAAGCGACTCGGCAACCGGCAGAATCACCAGACGGTGCGCCAGCAGCGGATCACAGCCTAACTCCTGTGGAAGGATACTTAAAAAATCACTTTGCGCAACAAGGCTAATGCAGGAAGAAAAGGTTTCGCACACCACGCCAATCCGCGGTATTTGCGAGCGGTGGCTAAATAGATCTTCTAATTGCTTATAATAACTTCCCCGCGGCGTTGGCATTGTCCAGTTATAATGCAGCAGATCGTTAATGGATGTTGCCCCTGTCGCCGGATGCCCTTCCCGGCAAAATACCGCAAACGGTTTTTCGAAGAGTTTTTCAAACGTAAACTCATGGTCGTAAGGCCCCTGATAATAGGTGTTGATGGTGAAGTCCAGTTCGCCCTGGCGTAATTCATTGATCATCGACACCAGCTGCCCTTCCATAATTCGCACTTTAACCTGCGGGTGCTGGGCGTGAAAACGGGTGATGACGGCGGGCATCAGGCTGCGTGACACGCTGGCCCCCATCCCGATATTGATCTGTCCGGCCAGATCCCCCTGCCGCTGGCGAATGTCATCCTGCGCCGCACGCAGCTCTTCCAGAATCAGCCTTGCGCGCTGGTAAAACCCTTCCCCGCACTCGGTCAGCGCAACGCCTTTACTCCGGCGAACAAAAAGCTGCGCCGCCATGCCCTCCTCCAGCTCTTTGATGGATTTGGTCAGCGCCGGCTGCGAGAGATTCAGCGTCCGGCTGGCACCGCGAATGCTGCCCTGACGCGCCACTTCAACAAACGCCCGGATTTGATGAAATTTAATCTGAAATGACATAGCCCAACCGATAACCGTTGTTTATCAGAGTAAAGAAACTGTCATCTACTTTAATGGAAAGGGATGTGCGAGGGTAATTCCTGAACGGTTAAAACTGTGAAAAAACGGTTAGTGATAAGTAAAAACTATCACAGCGTGAAGCAGTTCACATTTTTTAATGATGACAGGAACAGATATGGACACACTGGCGCAGTACATCCAGACATTAGCCCCCCAGCTGATCGCATGGCGTCGCGATTTTCACCATTTTGCGGAATCCGGCTGGGTAGAGTTCCGTACCGCCGCAAAGGTCGCGGAAATCCTTGACTCCCTGGGCTACGAACTGGCGATGGGTCGCGACGTGATCGATGCCGAAAGCCGTATGGGGCTGCCCGATGACGCCACCCTTTCGCGAGAATTTGCCCGTGCGCGGTCACAGGGGGCGCCTGAGAAATGGCTGGCACCGTTTGAAGGCGGATTTACCGGCATTGTGGCGACCCTGAATACCGGACGACCGGGCCCGACGCTGGCGTTTCGCGTCGACATGGATGCCCTTGATTTAAGCGAAGCGCTCGACGACAGCCATCGCCCGTTCCGCGACGGTTTTGCCTCCTGCAACGCGGGAATGATGCACGCCTGCGCGCACGACGGCCACACCACCATTGGCCTGGGGCTGGCAAAGGTGCTTAAGCAGAACGAAGCGCAGCTCAACGGTACCGTCAAGCTGATCTTCCAGCCTGCCGAGGAAGGCACCCGCGGCGCGCGCGCCATGGTCGCCGCCGGGGCGCTGGATGGCGTGGACTATTTTACCGCCATCCATATTGGTACCGGCGTCCCCGCCGGAACGGCGATCTGCGGCAGCGATAACTTTATGGCAACCACCAAGTTCGACGTGAACTTTACCGGCGTTGCCGCACACGCGGGCGGCAAACCGGAGGATGGACGTAACGCCCTGCTTGCCGCCGCGCAGGCCGCCCTCGCCCTGCACAGCATCGCCCCGCACAGCGAAGGCGCTTCCCGCGTCAACGTCGGCGTGATGCAGGCGGGTAGCGGCCGCAACGTGGTGCCCGCAAATGCACTGATCAAGGTTGAAACCCGCGGCGAAAGCGAAGCAATAAACCAGTATGTCTTTGAACGCGCGCAGGCTGTCATTACCGGCGCGGCCGCGCTCTATGGCGTGAGCGCGGAGATGCGCCTGATGGGGGCCGCCACCTCCAGCGCGCCGACGCCGGCCTGGGTGGATTACCTGCGTGAACAGGCGAGCCAGGTATCGGGAATTGTGCACGCAATCGATAAGGTGAAAGCGCCAGCAGGCTCTGAAGACGCCACGCTGATGATGGCCCGCGTGCAGCAGAACGGCGGCATGGCGTCGTATATGGTGTTCGGCACGGATTTGAGCGCCGGACATCACAACGAAAAATTCGACTTCGATGAGCAGGTCATGGCTGTCGCCATTGAAACGCTGGCGCGAACTGCGCTCAATTTCCCGTGGACGCGAGGTGTGTAATGCAGGAGAACTACGCTTTTATTGCCGATGCCATCGATACGCGATGTCAGACGCTAACCGATATTGCCGACGCGATTTGGGATCACCCCGAAACCCGCTTTGAAGAGTTCTGGTCCTCCAGACGGCTCGCTGACGAGCTGGAAGCCGAGGGCTTTACGCTGACCCGCGAGGCAGGCGGTATCCCAAATGCGTTTATCGCCAGCTTCGGCAGCGGAAAACCGGTTATCGCTCTGCTGGGCGAGTACGACGCGCTGGCCGGGCTAAGCCAGCAGGCGCACTGCGCGACGGCGCAATCCGCCACGCCGGGGGCGAACGGCCACGGCTGCGGGCATAACCTGCTGGGCACCGCGGCGCTTGCGGGCGCGGTGGCGGTAAAAAGCTGGCTGGAGCAGCACGGCGGCAGCGGAACGGTGCGTTTTTACGGCTGTCCCGGTGAGGAAGGCGGCTCCGGGAAAACCTTTATGGTACGTGAAGGTCTGTTTGATGACGTTGATGCCGCCGTCACCTGGCACCCGGAGGCCTTTGCCGGGATGTTTAACGTCAGCACGCTGGCCAACATTCAGGCGGCCTGGCGTTTTCACGGCGTGGCGGCGCATGCGGCCAACTCGCCCCATTTAGGGCGCAGCGCGCTGGACGCCGTGACGCTGATGACCACCGGGACCAACTTCCTTAACGAGCACATCATAGAGAAAGCGCGCGTCCATTACGCCATTACCGATACCGGCGGCGTCTCGCCCAACGTGGTGCAGGCGCAGGCCGAAGTGCTGTACCTGATCCGCGCCCCGGAGATGGCGGATGCGCAGCAGATCTACGAGCGCATCGAGAAAATCGCCCAGGGCGCGGCGATGATGACCGAAACGACCGTCGAGTGCCGCTTTGATAAAGCCTGCTCCAGCTACCTGCCGAACCGCACGCTTGAGGCTGCGATGTACCGCGCGTTGCAGCACTACGGCACGCCGGAGTGGACCGATGAAGAGCGCGACTTTGCCCGCGAAATCCGCGCCACGCTGACGCCCAACGATCTGCAGAACAGCCTGAAAAACATTGCCGCCACGGGGGGAAAGGCAGGCAAAGCCTTTGCCCGCCGCCATCAGGAGACGCTGCTGGTGGATGAAGTCGCGCCCTATGCCATCACCGATAACGTGCTGGCGGGTTCAACTGACGTGGGTGACGTCAGCTGGAAAATGCCGGTCGCCCAGTGCTTCAGCCCCTGCTTTACCGTTGGCACGCCGCTGCACACCTGGCAACTGGTGGCGCAAGGACGAACCTCCATCGCCCACAAAGGCATGCTGCTGGCCGGGAAAGTGATGGGCGCAACCGCACTCAATCTGCTGCAGGATGCAGACCTGCTGAAAACATGCCGTGAAGAGTTCGAACAACAAATAGAAGAAAAACCGTACGCGTGTCCGATCCCACTGGGCGTGACACCGTCACCTTTAAAATAAAAAACACAACACAACAACACAACACTCCCGAGGAACGCCCATGAGTATGTCATCCATACCTTCGCATTCCCCATCCGGTAAGCTCTATGGCTGGGTTGAAAGGATCGGCAATAAAGTGCCGCACCCTTTCCTGCTGTTTATCTATCTGATTGTGATTTTGATGGTTGCCACCGCCGTGCTCTCGGCCTTTGACGTCAGCGTGCGCAGCCCGGCAGACGGCAGCCTGGTGGCGGTGAAAAACCTGCTCAGCATTGACGGGCTGCACTGGTTTTTACCGAACGTGATCAAAAACTTCAGCGGTTTCGCTCCGCTGGGGGCCATTCTGGCGCTGGTGCTGGGCGCCGGGCTGGCTGAACGCGTGGGCTTGTTACCCGCACTGATGGTAAAAATGGCGTCCCACGTCAGCGCGCGCTACGCCAGCTACATGGTGCTGTTTATCGCCTTCTTCAGCCACATTTCATCCGATGCCGCGCTGGTGATCATGCCGCCGATGGGGGCGCTGATCTTCCTCGCCGTCGGGCGCCATCCCGTGGCGGGTCTGCTGTCGGCCATTGCGGGCGTGGGCTGCGGCTTTACCGCCAACCTGCTGATCGTCACCACCGACGTGCTGCTCTCGGGCATCAGCACGGAGGCGGCGAAAACCATTGATGCGGCCATGCACGTCAGCGTGATCGACAACTGGTACTTTATGGCCAGCTCGGTGATTGTCCTGACGATTGTCGGCGGGCTGATTACCGATAAGATCGTCGAGCCGCGTCTGGGCAAATGGGAAGGCCGTAGCGATGAAAAGCTGGAGACGCTGAGCAAAGAGCAGCGCTTCGGCCTGCGCGTGGCCGGGCTGGTCTCGCTGGCGTTTATCGCGCTGGTGGCGCTGATGGTGGTGCCGGAAAACGGCATACTGCGCGATCCGGTTAAGCATACCGTCCTGCCGTCGCCGTTTATTCAGGGCATCGTGCCGCTGATTATTCTCTTCTTCTTTGTCGTTTCGCTCGCCTACGGTATCGCTACCGGCAAAATCCGCCGTCAGGGCGATCTGCCGCAGCTGATGATCGAGCCGATGAAAGAGATGGCGGGCTTTATCGTGATGGTATTCCCGCTGGCGCAGTTTGTGGCGATGTTTAACTGGAGCAACATGGGCAAGTTTATGGCCGTGGGCCTGACCGACGCGCTGGAGGCTGCCGGATTAAGTGGCGTACCGGCGTTTGTCGGGCTGGCGCTGCTGTCATCACTGCTGTGCATGTTTATTGCCAGCGGCTCCGCCATCTGGTCAATTCTGGCGCCGATCTTCGTGCCGATGTTTATGATGCTCGGGTTCCACCCGGCGTTTGCCCAGATCCTGTTCCGCATCGCGGACTCCTCGGTGATCCCGCTGGCGCCCGTCTCACCTTTCGTTCCGCTGTTTTTAGGCTTCCTGCAGCGCTATAAGCCCGAGGCCAGACTGGGTACCTACGTATTCGCTGGTTTTACCTACCCGCTTATCTTTTTAGGGGGTATGGCTGGTGATGCTGGTGGCATGGTATCTTGTCGGCCTGCCGATTGGGCCGGGGGATATACCCGAGGCTAAATTAAAGGATTGAAAATGCTGAGATTACTCGAAGATAAAATTGCGACGCCGCTCGGGCCGCTGTGGGTGATCGCGGACGAGCAGTTCTGCCTGCGCGCCGTTGAGTGGGAAGAGCACAGCGACCGCATGGAGGAACTGCTTGATATTCATTACCGCGCACAGGGTTATGAACGCATCAGCGCCACCAACCCGGGCGGGCTGAGCGACAAGCTGGCGGCGTATTTTGAAGGCGATCTCAGCATCATTGACACTCTGCCAACCGCCACGGCAGGTACCCCTTTTCAGCGCGAAGTGTGGCAGGCGCTGCGGTCGATTCCGTGCGGGCAGGTCATGCATTACGGCCAGCTCGCGGAGCAGCTAGGCCGCGCAGGCGCCGCACGCGCGGTGGGTGCCGCCAATGGCTCTAATCCGGTCAGCATTGTGGTGCCCTGCCATCGGGTCATTGGCCGTAACGGCACCATGACCGGCTATGCCGGCGGCGTGCAGCGCAAGGAGTGGTTACTGCGTCACGAAGGGTATCTCTTGCTGTAGATCCCAGGCTTTTTGTGCTTAATTTTCTACCGGTTAGGCTAAAAATCCATAATCAAGCTGTGGAATTTCAAGAAGATGGCAACACGTTGCCGTCTCTTGTCCTTATTGAGAGTTTGTCAGGCTTACGTACTTACCAAAAAGATGTTAAAATTGACCAATATCAATTAAGGCTTGAGCAAACCTATGATCCCGGAAAAGCGAATTATACGACGCATTCAGTCTGGCGGTTGTGCTATCCATTGCCAGGATTGCAGCATCAGCCAGCTCTGTATCCCGTTTACCCTGAATGAGCATGAACTCGATCAGCTCGATAATATCATCGAGCGCAAAAAGCCGATTCAGAAAGGGCAGACGCTGTTTAAAGCGGGAGACGAACTGAAATCGCTCTATGCTATCCGCTCTGGCACCATCAAGAGCTACACCATCACCGAACAGGGTGACGAGCAGATCACCGGCTTCCACCTGGCAGGCGATCTGGTGGGCTTTGATGCCATCGGCACTGGTCACCACCCGAGCTTTGCTCAGGCACTCGAAACCTCGATGGTTTGCGAAATTCCGTTTGAAACCCTGGACGATCTGTCCGGTAAGATGCCTAACCTGCGTCAGCAGATGATGCGTCTGATGAGCGGTGAGATCAAAGGCGATCAGGACATGATTCTGCTGCTTTCCAAAAAGAACGCAGAAGAGCGCCTGGCCGCGTTTATCTACAACCTCTCCCGCCGCTTCGCCGAGCGCGGTTTCTCGCCGCGTGAGTTCCGTCTGACCATGACCCGTGGCGATATCGGTAACTACCTGGGCCTGACCGTTGAGACCATCAGCCGTCTGCTGGGTCGTTTCCAGAAGAGCGGAATGCTGGCCGTTAAGGGTAAATACATCACTATCGAAAACGGCGAAGCGCTGGCCGTTCTTGCCGGACACGCCCGCAACGTGGCGTAACTCTCCGCCTGTTGATAACCAGACTGATAAATTCACGTGATTTATTGGTCTGGTATCATCGCTTCCGCTTTAAGACATTTTCACCGTAGCACGTCCCCACACAGCGCCTGAAAGGTTGTCGTTGAGGTTATGAATTGAGAGAAAGTTTGTTTTTCGTTTCAGTCGTGATCGCCTCAGTGACCTTTATATTCATCTGGATCATGCTTGTCGGTCCGATGAAGGGGGAGGAAAAAACCTACGTTCAGGATTCCACGACCTTTGCGATAGCGGTGATGGTGCTGCTGTTCATTGCGTTTATCGCGGTGACATCCACCGTGCTTTTCCTCTGATAAATTTTCATGAATTATTGATCTGGCAAAAGCTCCCCTCTGTTTCATTCAGGATATATAGGTTACTCTTTTAATTACAGACTGTGGTGACAGTAGTAAGGAGACCTGTATGGCCAAGTATCAAAACATGCTGGTAGCTATCGATCCGAATCAGGACGATCAGCCGGCATTACGACGTGCTGTGTATTTACATCAACGGATTGGTGGCAAAATCAAAGCATTTTTGCCGATCTATGACTTCTCGTATGAGATGACCACCCTTCTGTCGCCTGACGAGCGTACCGCTATGCGTCAGGGAGTGATCAGCCAACGTACCGCGTGGATCCGCGAACAGGCGAAGTACTACCTGGAAGCGGGTGTGCCTATCGATATTAAAGTGGTCTGGCATAACCGCCCCTTTGAAGCGATTATCCAGGAGGTCGTCGCCGGTGGGCACGATCTGCTGCTGAAAATGGCGCACCAGCACGACAAGCTGGAATCCGTGATCTTCACGCCGACAGACTGGCACTTGCTGCGTAAATGTCCGTGCCCGGTCTGGATGGTGAAAGACCAGCCGTGGCCTGAAGGCGGCAAAGCCGTCGTGGCAGTAAACCTGGCAAGCGAAGAGGATTATCACAATTCGCTGAATGAAAAGCTGGTCAAAGAGACGCTGCTGCTTGCCGAGCAGGTTAACCACACCGAAGTGCATCTGGTCGGCGCTTACCCGGTTACCCCTATCAATATTGCCATCGAACTGCCTGAATTTGACCCGAGCGTATATAACGACGCGATCCGCGGTCAGCACCTGCTGGCGATGAAAGCGCTGCGCCAGAAGTTCAGCATTGATGAGAACATGACGCATGTCGAGAAAGGGTTGCCTGAAGAGGTGATCCCCGATTTAGCCGAACATCTGCAGGCAGGGATTGTGGTGCTGGGCACCATTGGACGGACCGGTATTTCTGCCGCGTTCCTGGGCAATACCGCGGAACAGGTGATTGACCATCTGCGCTGCGACCT
>OKVS01000203.1_pt1 | contig 27413 bp, 32 predicted proteins | sample 1606911 | NCBI WGS metagenome assembly OKVS01 (sample SAMN03281016, study PRJEB24777) | human gut metagenome | isolation source: fecal sample PR161 from 1 month old female Malay infant, caesarean... | reverse complement strand
TAATGAGGTAGAATTTAAGGCTTTGAATGCAGCTTAAGTAAGTTCGAATTTTTGTGTCCAAGATATTGACACAAATCCATATCGCCCTGTGAAGCGGAAACGATTAACAGGGTAAGGCAATAATGCCATTGCCTTTATGTTACCGCTTTTATTCTTCATGCTGTTTTTCCTCCATTCTTTTTCTGACTTTTTTCAAATCCTCTTTGACGCTTATAGTTCACTGTACGGCGTACAATTTTCAGCAGGTCGGCAATCTCGCCGTCGTTGAAGCCTAAACCGTAGAGCAACAAGATAAAGCGTTCTTCCTCAGAAAGTTCCTGCAATGCTTCACTCAACAGCTCATTCTTGATTTTCACGTCATAGCCCATGACTTTGTAAAGGTCATAGTTTGTGGAGTAATCATCATAAGTCGAGAGTTCCGCAAGCTGTTCTGGCGTGAGTTCTGAAAAGGAAATCTGCAAATCGTTCATACGCTGGTAGTGCTTCTGAATATTGATTGCTTCATTCTTCAAAATCTTCTTGCAGTAACAGTCAAAGACTTTCTGAACATCTTCCGGAGAAGTGGGTCTGTTCACATTTTCACCTCCTTTCGCTTGTCAAAAGGCGGTGATTGTAACCGTTCCTTCCCCCTTTCCGTCATTAATACAAATGAGAGGATACGAGCTGGCAAAGTTTGAAAAAGAAATCCAGAAAAAACAAAAAAGCCCAAGAAGTTGTAATAACCTCGTTGAGCTTTAGTGAATATAATCGACAGATAGTGAGGAAATTCCACACGGAAATAGCTGTAAACTCCCTTAACATGGATTAAATTTTTTTGATGATTTTCTTTTATGCGCTCCTGTCATTCGTAATCCTCCCGTGAAGAAACCGCCTTGCCAAAATAAGGCAAATTTCAACAGGATAAGCATAAAAGATAAATCCGTCCTAATTCCGTCCAAATCCCTGTTTTTCAGCAGGAACTAAAAAAGACTATCACACCCAGCATAAATGCCGTGGTTGCGATAGCCTGTGTATCAAATACTCTCTGTATTTTCTTTGATGAGCCGGCGTATCTCATCCCGTTTTTCTGGTGGTAGTTGACTAATGAAGTCCTCTATCCATTTATCAATCTGTTCATAAACATTTTCATCCTCATAGTATTCTGGATAGCCTTTCAGAATATCGAACTCCCTGTCTGTGCGTTCAGCTTCCTTACACGCTAGTTCTAAATGTTCGCTAATCAATTCCTGCGTGTAGGAAGAATAACCAAGAACGGTTGTGATGTATGTGATACGCTCAAAATCTACTTGTGTCATGGCTTCCTTGCCTGTCAGTAAGTTGTAGTCATGCTGTCCGCATAGAGACAGAAACACTTCCTTTTGCTTCTCCGCTTGAACCATAATAGCCACTCCTAAATCCTTAAAATTTTAGCTGTCTGCTGGCAGTACAGATAAATTCCTCTGGTGTAGGTGTACTGTTGCCAAACATACGCCTAAACTCCGCCTGCTGGTCTGGGTCGTCACTATTCATTACCGCTATGATTTTATCCTGTATCTGTTCACGGACTTCTGAAACAGAAAGCCCATGCAGACGAGCCATTTCTTTTATCATTTTCCTGCTGTCCCTTTTACTGAATTTCATCATACGGTCAGAACACCTCTTTTCTCAAAATTGATGATATATTTCAAAAAAATCCGCTAAAAATATAGTACATAAATGTTTCATCTATACAGACTATTATATTACACTCTGTGAATAGTTACAATAATGAAAAGCAAGAAAGGAGAGGGGAACTGTGGAAATAGACTATAAAGCAATCGGACAGCGTATCAAGATAGCACGAATTAAGAAAGGCATAACACAGGAAGCCGTCGCAGACCTTATAGATATTACCCCAGCCCACATGAGCAACGTGGAAACAGGGAAAACAAAAGTCAGCCTGCCGACACTAATTGAGATTGCCAATGCTCTTTCCGTATCAGTTGATGTTCTCCTATGTGATAATGTACTTGCTTCACAGAATATTTTCAAGGGAGAAGCAAAAGAGATTTTTGAGGATTGCGACGAATACGAAATCCGATTTTTAGTTGACCTGCTGAAATGTGCCAAATCAGCCATGCGTAGGGATAAGGAAGTAAGAAATCAGTTCAACAGATAAAACCGTAGCGTGCAGATCACAATGAATTGTGAAATACAGCTACGGTTTTTCTTCTCCGCTGAATTTATATCCCACACCCCAGACAGTGATGATATATTGTGGATTGTCTGGGTGCGGTTCGATTTTTCAGTCTTAGTTTTCTAATGAATGAGGAGAGATTGCTTGCGTCCGGTGCATTATCATATCCCCATACGTTTTCGTAAATCTGCTCCTTTGTGAACACTTGTCCTTTGTGACGATAGAGAAAGAATAAAAGGTCAAACTGTTTAGATGTCAAATACACTTCTTCTCCGTTAATTTTGACGTAACTTCGTGTATACGGGTCAATAGAAAATTCTGGTGTATATTGTTTGAGCTGAATAGGAGAGGTAACTAATTCGTTTGATAGCCATTCAAGTGCTTTTTTGAAAACTTCTTCCTCATTATCAGAAAGAGAAATAACTAATAACTTCCCATGTAATCACCACCTTATAGATTTCACTACTAATACGCTATTTTTCCAGTAGCATTAAACAGCCCAAAGGTAAGTACATGAACAGCAATGATAACCGTTGCCATAAGCCTTCAAGTGCTAAAAATGTGTTCTTATAATTAGGCTTATCTCCCATAACAAAACATGAAAAAAACAATATTGCTAATATAAAGCACCCTATGCAGAAAAATAAAAATTTGATGTCGTTTATTTTATAAGCATAAATCCCAACCAAAAGCGGTGCAAATGTTAGGCACATAAAACCAATAACAGAGCCATAACCATGTATTTTTTCTGAAAGAGTATCAAGACTTTTCACTTCCCCAACAGAGAATAAACCAGAAAGAATACACCCCCCGATTGCATAAATCAACACTATGAAAAAAAGGATTACTGCAATCAGTTTTGAACTTTCTGAAATAATCGCATATATTTTAAAATCGATTACTGCTAATGTAATTCCAAAGACTATTAGCCACATATTATACACATTATGGAACGGTGCCTTACTATTTCCGAGAACGCTCATAACTTGCGTCAAATGATTATACCCTTTATAGGAAGGTGCTAAGATAAAGGGAATGACCAAATCTAAAATCAAAACTATCGGTAATATAATCATAATGTTATTCTTCATCATTAATACCTTTACTCAAATTACCGAGTCCTTTTAATATTTTTACAGCCAATTCTTTCATAATATCAGCTTTTACAATAGCAAGCCCTTGTTCTTCATCACCCAGCACTAATAAAGTATCTCCTGCCTTAATATCAAAAATCTGCCTTGCTTCTTTCGGGATAACAATTTGTCCCTTTTCTCCAACTTTTACTGTTCCAAATATATGCTGTCCTTTTTTCATTGCCATATTTACATCTCCATTCTTACTTTTTTGTTTAGTCATACTTTTCATACCAACAATACAAGTATAAATCAAAATGAAAAACCTGTCAATATATCCAACACAAAAACCGTAGCGTGCAGATCACAATGAATTGCGAAATACAGCTACGGTTTTTCTTCTCCGCTGAATTTATATCCCACGCCCCAGACAGTAATGATGTATCGTGGATTGTCTGGCTGTGGTTCAATTTTCAGTCTTAGTTTTCTAATGAATGAGGAGAGATTGCTTGCGTCTGGAGCATTGTCATATCCCCACACGTTTTCGTAAATCTGTTCTTTTGTAAATACTTGTCCTTTATGTGAGGATAAGAAATATAAAAGGTCAAATTCTTTTGCAGTCAAATTTATTTTACTTCCCTCTCTATCTATCACGATACGAGTGTAAGGATTGATAGATAATTCTGCCGTTTGAATTTTAATAAGTGTTGGAGTGGTATTCAGTTTTGTAGATAGACATTCTAAAATATGCTGAAAAAAGTCATTATCTTTATCAGTAAATTCTATAATTAATATTTTCCCATACTACCACCCACTTTTAAAATATATATGATGTTTTATTCAAAAATTTTTTTATTTTTTTAAATCTTTGTGCAACAGCACTTCTGGAACAATGCCAAAGACGTGCTACATCAATTTGACGATAACCATCCACAAAAAGTAATGTCAATAGCTCCAAATCTTTCTTCGACAGCTTCTTCAATCTCAACAGTAGTTGTTCGTTTTCCACCGAAGCCAACCATCCATATCGCGTTTGATCAATCTTATCAACATCCCATTGATAAGATAACGATGCAAACTTTCGGAACAGCTGTGATTGACCACATACTTCATCATATTGTTCACAAGGTATTGGTTGCGTATGGTTTTGAAAAACCCTTTGACTGCAAAACCATGCCCAGTCATATTCTTTCATGGCAGCAATCTGTTCTTCGCTCATCCCTGCATCACAATACTCAACTTCTAAACGCTTCCATCTACTATCAAACTTCTTTTTCTCATATCCATAATTAAAATCCCATTATTTAACCTCCTGTAGATTCAATTTGCAAAATTCACCATGCAAACTAAAATCAGGAGGAGATCGACAACGAGAATCTCTGGGTTGTTTTCCATCCCCAGAAACAAAAATGCCAGCTGATCTTAAGGACCAACTGGCATTTTTATTCGCGCACAAAGAAAACGCATTATTAAGATTTTATAAGTACAACAAGTATACCAAGCACAATTCGATACCAACCAAACACCTTAAAATCATGTTTTTTGATAAAGTTCATTAGGAATTTAATTACTAAGACAGATACCGCAAATGCCACAGCCATACCGAGAACAAGAGCGAGCAGTTCTGCACTTGTAAATTCAAACCCGAATTTTAACAGCTTAAAAGCACTTGCTCCAAGCATAGTAGGTACTGCGAGGAAAAAAGTAAACTCTGCTGCTGCCACTCGTGAAACTCCTATGAGTAAAGCACCTATAATCGTTGCTCCCGACCGTGATGTGCCGGGTATAAGTGATAACACTTGAAATGCCCCTATCAAGATTGCTGTTTTATAGCTGATGTCAGAAAGTGCCATAGTAGTAGGAGTACGCTTTTTATTCCAATTTTCTATGAGAATGAATAACAAACCATAAAAGATTAACATGATTGAAATCACAATGGGGGTTTGGAGGTAAGCATCCAAATAATCATCAAATAGAATCCCCATAATAGCTGACGGTACACAAGCTACCGCAACCTTGAACCACAACGAGAAAGTATCCTTTTTAACAATTGACTGTGCTTTGTTCTTAAATTGAAAGGGAAACATCTTGTTCCAAAACATTACAACCACTGCGAGTATAGCTCCAAGTTGAATAACAACAAAAAACATTTCTTTAAATGCTTCGCTCATATTAAGTGTGATAAATTCGTCCACAAGAATCATATGTCCTGTGCTGCTGATAGGTAGCCACTCAGTAATACCCTCAACAATTCCAAGAAAAATAACTTTTAAAATTTCTATAAAATCAAGTACCATTATTTCAAATCCTCCTTTTTAAAATGATGAAAGGTCATAAGAAAACCAACTGCTGATACAAGAATAATAATAGATACAGACAGCAGTGTAGGATAGCCGGTACTCTGAAGTTTACCCTGCACCAAGAAATAGGTGGCTGTCCACGGATACAACGCTCCCCATTCTTGATTTGAAAGTGCGGCACTTCCCATGACAATCACGGCAGAGCCAATCATCGGGGCGACAAATCCTTTTGTTTTCATAGCAACAAACACAAAAGGAGAAACTGTTAAAAACATCAGGATACTGCCAAACAAAAACTTGGGGAGCCATACTATTGCCACTAGTAAGCTATATCCCTCCAATGTAAAGACAGCGTCATATAGCCCACAAACGATAAATATACCTGCCCATGTTACAAGGGTTAGCATAACAATCCAAAGAAGCAGGGTGCAAAATTTTCCAATTAATAGTTTTGTCCTTGAAATGGGTATGGGCAATATGGTTTTGAGGGTGCTTTCTGTGTACTCTCTGCTAAACAAGTAAGCTGCAATTGCCACATATATCATAATGTTTACCAGCAGCATGATATACAGTACACTGTCGCTGTATATGTCAGACAAGGTAAAGATAATCTCCGGCTTATCAAAATGTGTTTGCAAGGCTTCTATTAACATCAAAAGTGGGGTAGATAATACCCCTGCCACACTAATTAGCACCATTTTTGAACGCTTTAGTTTTAATAATTCACAAGAAATAAGATTAAGCAATACCGCCACCTCCAATCAGTTTAGAAAAGTAGTCCTCTAAGTTTTCCTCACTATCATTTATCCTTGTCACGAGCAGTCCATTTCGTGCAAATTCTCGATTGATTTCTCCAACACTTTGGCTAAAGTCATAAATTCTCACCGTACCGTCCTGCACTGTAAAATCCGTCATGTGGTAGTGGTTTTCTAAAATCTTTCCGGCTATCTCACTGTCAGATAAATCAAATTGAATGTATTTTCGATTCCTTTTGTGAAGCTCGGATATATTCACTTCCTCTACTAAATGCCCCTCGTGCATAACGCCGATAATATCTGCTATCTGTTCAATCTCGCTTAAAACATGGCTTGAGATAAAAATGGTAATGCCATGATTGTGACTAAGTTCAGATAAAAATGAGCGTATTTCAACTATTCCAATGGGGTCAAGTCCGTTAATCGGTTCGTCAAGTATTAAAAGCTCCGGCTCGTGCATAATGGCGGCGGCAATACCAAGCCGTTGCTTCATTCCGAGGGAATAATCGGAAAAGACTTTTCTTTTCTCCTTATGCAGCCCCACAACTTCAAGAGCTTTTTCTACTCCACTTTTAGATACTCCCCCTCGCAGTTTAGCGAGAATTTGCAAATTCTCATACCCTGTTAAATTACTGTAAAATCCCGGTGTTTCGATAATAGAGCCTACTTTGCTATAAAGGGTATGGATATTTTCCTTATAGTTTGTGCCAAACAAGCGTACCGTTCCCTCCGTTGGGAAAGCAAGCTGCAACATCATTTTCATTGCTGTGGTTTTGCCTGCTCCGTTTCTGCCGAGCAAACCATAAATTTTGCCCTTTGGCACATGAAGATTTACCTTATCGACAACGGTGGCTGTTCCGTATCGCTTCGTAAGATTTTCTGTTTCAATGATATAATCCATATTTGATTCTCCTTTCCGTGGGTTGCTGTTCTTGTTTTCGCTGACCACAATCTTATTATCCACGAGTATTGCATAGAAGCCAAGAAATCTACCGTCACAATGCCGACACAATAGATGTCAGCACGAAAAAAGCTCCGACACTTATCGTGTCAGAGCCTATTTTAAAGGGTTTATGGCATTTTACTTTGTTTGGGTTTGCTTTATCCAGACAAATATTTTAGCAACAAATAGCAGAAACATAAGGGCGGTTACATAGGGTTGTCTTGCCGCAGCGAAGAAGCAGATAAAAAGCGTACTCAGCACGAGAGAGCATTTTGTGATTATGTTGCTCCATGATTCCTTTTCAAAACAAACACACATCAGTTTCGCTATCCCAAGTGCAATCAAAACAATAAAAACAATCCAATAGATTGCAAGATATATTGGGGTAGTGTCTGTAAATGAAAGTAGATTGACAGAATAAATATATCCGTCAACAAGGTTACCATACAACGGCAAAAGTATAAAAGTAACCGCCATCATATCTAATATTCCATAAATGAAACTGTAAATTTTTTTCAAGTTGGAACGATTTTCAGTTTCGGCAAGTGTAATCAGTTCTTCGCCCGATAGCAGTTCATCTATGGTCACAGAAAAGAATTTAGAAATACACTTGAGCGACTCAATGTTAGGGTAACCCTTGCCGCTTTCCCATTTTGAAATGGCTGTTCTTGATACATATAATTGCTCCGCAAGTTGTTCCTGCGTTAAGTTCTTTCCAGTCCTAAGCTGTTGTAGCTTTTCATTAAATTCCATGATTCTCCTCCTGTTTGTTCCTTGTTTTCATACGTCCATCAACGGGTTTTTCTGCATCTTTTGGTATCATCCATGCACGACCAAATTTTTCAGTTCCGTCAATGCGATTTTCCTCACATAATTTTTGTATCCGTCTTTCCGATATGCCCCATTTTTCAGAAGCGGCTTTCACAGAAATGTAATTCATAATATCAACTTCCTTTCGCAAAGAGTATATAATTATTATATACGGAATGACGAATAATAGCAAGTTTCTCTCCACTAATACGAAATTATACACTACTAAACATAAAATCATACTTCGTTCAAATATCATCACCCGAAATGTACAATGATATAGGATGATATTAAAATGTACCAAGATGAAAGAAAACTTGATTTTAAGCCGTTAGGTATAGCGATAAAAAAAGCTCGGGAAGCAAAAGGGTGGACACAGGAATATCTTGCCCAACTGGTAGACCTTACGCCACGCTCTATTATGTATATAGAGAACAGGGGGCAGCACCCAAGGCTTAACAAATTTTATCTCATTACTACCTTGCTTGACATCTCTGTAGACCAGTTCTTTTTTCCATGCAATGAAGATGGCGACAACAATCGCCGCAAACAAGTTGATGTACTGTTGAATGATATGGAAGAAAAGGAGCTTATCGTGATGGAAGCTACGGCTCAAGGCTTGAAAAAGGCAAGAGAAACTGCGGAATAATTAACGCTGTTTTCGTAAGCCAAGCCAACTGAAAAAAGTGCGACACCTACACAGGCTATCGCACTTTTTAGGTTATTTTTTTATTCTCCACACAAATCATAAAGCTGTTCACATCGGTTTTGAATATCTAAGATTTCTGTTTCGGTTAAACTCCTGCGGTTATGAGTAAGTTGTTATTTTCAATATTTTATAACCTTTTACCGTGTATTTATTCACTTCTTACTATTTTTCCATTTGCGATAGATAAAGTTCCCGATTGGCAATAGAATACAAATAGCAATAAACCAGTCTGGAAAATGTGGCATTTTATTCCCTCCTAATGCATTATTTTGAAAGTGATAATTAACAAGCATCCAACTACAACTAAAGAAGAAACAATAATACGCTTTACAGAAAAATGATACAGTTTCTCCGGCTGGAATATATCATACCGTATTTGAACAACGCTTCCAACATCTGCTGTCATGGAAACTTGTATCTGATTTTGTGAAATATAATTTTTTCCAGCAACATTATAGGATACGGTAGCCCATTTTGAATTTCTCATTTTTTCGGTCGAAGGATTGATTGTCCTAAATGAGATTATCGTTCCCTGCGTTTCTTTAGAGTGGCTTCTGTTTATCAAAAAAGAAGCAATATTAGTTAGACAAAATCCGAAAGCAAATAGAGCTATAACACTCATAAAAATAATTTCTTTGTCCATAATAAGCACCTCAAAAATTATGATAAGTCGGCTTTTTTATAAATTCTGACCGAAATAGCAGAAGATACAATTAAAATCAGAAAACTGGCTATCATACTACAAGTCACCAAAAATACAGGGTTTATATTGTCTAAAATATTTGTAATGAAAGCTGTTTTTTCTATTTTTTAGCGACTGCGCAAAATATAAATGGTGAAGCCATAATAAGCACCACAAAAAAACAGCTTTGTTTTTTTCATAACCAAGTTTATATTGCGCTGGCAGATAGACACCTAAAAACAATGAAACTACCATGAACAATAGAATTGGTACTTTATATCCGATACTGCGAAGCTGTGGAAATATAAGTGTTTCAATACCAAAAATCAAACAGCAAGCAAGGTATATCAATATGCAAAAAATATATTTTGACAATACTATGTTTTTTCGTGAAAATGGTAAAGCACATAATAAAGTTGAGGCTTTTGGATATTGCGTTTCTTTTAAAGATACATATTGCAAAAGCATGAAAATTGAAAAAATCGTTATCAGTACAAATCCAAGTATACCTGCATATTCTGGGGAACGCCATAATAAAAACACTGGGAAAAGAATACATACTGCGAACATTATTAATACATATTTTTTTACAATCAAAAAGTCCTTTTTCACTAATTGAAATAGCATTTTTACTTCCCTCCCTTAACATTACATAGCATAATATCCTCTATGGTCGGACGCTCAATAATACAATTTGGCATAATTTTCTTAATTTCATCAGCATATTTAGTAATTGCCGTAAAGCCAAAAATTGTTTTATCAATATTCATGAATAGTTTTTCCATTTCTATATTCAAATCTTTTATATCGCCTTTTACTATTCGATAACTATCGAGTAAAATATCTTTTTCCTCTTGAAAGACAATTTTTCCATTGTCAATCATAATTAACATATCAGCGATTTTATCTAAGTCAGAAGTTATGTGTGTAGAGAAAAAAACACCACGCCCACCATACTCCATAAACTCTTTCAGTATATCAAGCAGTTGACTTCGAATAAGAGGGTCAAGTCCGCTGGTTGGTTCGTCCATGATCAACAGTTCTGCTTTATGAGAGAGAGCAAGAGCTAACGCATATTTCATTCGCATACCTTTTGACAGGGTGCCAATTTTCTGTTTAGGGTTGAGCGTAAAGCGTTCAAGATACGATTGAAATACCTTATTGTCCCATGACTTATAAGCCGAAGCTACAATATTTTTCATTTCTGAAAGACTTAATTCATCATAAAAACCGCCATCGTCAAGGACAATTCCGATACGTTCTTTAATTTCTTTTTCATTTGTATCCATATTTAGTCCAAATAAGCGAATATCGCCAGATATTTTAGGAGTTAAGCCTAGTATAGATTTTAATGTACTTGTCTTACCAGCTCCGTTTATTCCGATAAAACCCGTAATACATCCTTCTGGCAATGAAAAGGAAACGTCTTGTAGGGAAAAGTGCTGATAACTTTTATTCAACCCTTTGACTTCTAAAATATTCTCCATATTATTCCTCCTTAAATAGAATATTCATCATGTCATTTAATTCTTGTTGTGTAATTCCAAGTGATTTTGCAGTCTGTATCATTTCCAACATTTTTTGCTCTACAAGGCGACGTTTAGAATCTCGCAAAAGTTCTACATTACTTGTGGAAACAAATGTCCCAATACCCACTTGACTGTTAACGAAGCCTTCTTTTTCTAAATCGTCATAAACTCGTCGTATCGTTAAAACACTTACTTTTAAATCATTGGCAAATGCCCTAATAGACGGTAAAGGGTCTCCCTCAACCAGTTCACCTTTTAAGATAGCGTCAATAATCTGTTCTTTTATCTGCTGGTAAAGAGGGGCATCTGACGTGTTGGAAATAAGAATTTTCATATCGTACCCCCTTAGTGTGATGTTTATATATACACACTATACACTATATGCACTATGATGTCAATAGATATAACTTGATGTAAAGAAATAAAGCGTATATCCCTTAAAAAGATATACGCTTCAATAATTAACCTATAATCTTCCAGTTGCTATCTTTATGGAGCGTCAGCTCATACTGTGATACCTGTGTCGCCTTTGTTTGATTGTCAATAAACTTCACCGAAACGCTCACTTTCACATTGTCGCCGTCAGCCGTGAATACCGGATTGACAAGCTCGGAGTAGAGATAGTCCCCGTTTATCGGTTCAAGGGCATTTCCCTCTACATAGTAGGCAAGCTCCTTGTCCGTTGCGGTAGGGTACAGCTTGAAGAATGTTTCCAGAAATGCCGTAGCGTCATTCACCGTATCAGCGTCCACGCTGTTGTCGGCTTCCTGTGTCTTTGGTTCGTAGCTGGATTTTTCCATAGCAGGGGCAAGGGTCGGGTTCTGGATAATCACCATATCCCCGTCAGTGTCCACATGAACGGTTACGGTATAGGTTTCTGATACGTTCCTTGTCTGGTCGCCCTCTTTTATCTGTTGATCTATTTCATAGGTAACAGAAAAAGCGTTCTCCCCAGACTGTTCCACGTCCCAGATAAGTACGTCCGTAACCGTGGAGCTGGTCGGTATATCCGTTCTCACAGTATCAACATTCAAATCCTGCAATTCCTGTGTCAGATAGGCACTGATAGCCTGTCTCCTTGCTTCGATTGCTTCCTTGTTGTTGCTCCATGTGTAATAGGACTTCACAAAGTTCTTGACGAAATTTTCTATGCCGTTGGTGTCATTCAAGCGGAGCTGTATGGTTTCTATTTCATGCATGGTGTGCTGGTCGATAGCGGTAAAATTCTTATACACACCAAAGCTCACGCTTGCGATAAGCACCACCCAGAGGGCAATGACGGACTTCTTATGTGTCCCCACTTTCATAGTGCGGATTTTCTTTTCCTTTATCGGTTTTTCTTTCTTCTTGAACATGATTTCCATTCCTTTCTATTGCTTAATTCTGCCAGCCCCGATAAGGTGTTGTTGCCAGTAGGAGCTTGTAAGGTCGGCATAACCTATCGGGTCGCCAGCGTGGTACATCTGGTTATTTCCCACATAGATACCGACGTGGGTTACATACGTCCCAGCATTGTAGGTACTGTGGAAGAACACTAAATCCCCAGCCTGTGCCTGTGATAGCGGGATATGCTGGTAGCGTCATACTGTGCCTGTGCGGTTCTCGGCAGACTGATACCCGCCTTGCCATAGCACCATTGAACCAGCCCCGAACAGTCAAAAGAAGTGTTAGGATTGCTCCCGCCATACACATAGTCCCAGCCTTGATATTTCAGAGCTTCATTCATTATCTTCTGTGCCAGCTCGCCCGATACTTGACTGACAGTGAGATACTGGCTGACAAGCTCCACATAGAACATATTCCCGTACCCGTATCGCCAGCCACCGTTGCGGGCGACAGCGATAGGGTTCGTGTAGGTGACTTTTGTTCCACCCGACTTGTCACGGGCGAAATTCTCTGCCAGCGTGAAGCTGTGCTTTTTTCCGTTCTTAGCCACATAGCCGATATAGCCACCGCCATAGTTATAGGACTGCACCACGACGTTTATATCCTCTATGCCTTGATTTTCTGCTGAAGAAAGCAGGGAAGCAAAATACTTGCACCCCTGCTTGATTGAACTTTCTGTATCTAGGGAATTAGGCGGTAATCCCATACTCTCGGAACTCTTCATAACGTCCTCGGCTGTCCCGCCACTTTCCACCTGTATGATTGCCAGCAGATAGGGGACGTACTCGGAAATGCCGTACTCTCTAGCGTATTTCTCGACCATAGGCTGATGTTTCAAGACCTCTGCGGACAGGTTCATTCCCGTTACCCATGAGGAAGAACCACCGCCCCCGTCGTCGTCCTCGGCACTGATAAGCACACCAAAGAAAAGCACTATTGCAATGAGAAATGGAAATAGACTGCCGATAATGGCGATATGTCTTAGTTTCATTTCTTACGTCCTTTCTTTTTCGTGGTGTTTATGGTCGCTTTCTTGATGTTTCGCTCTTTTCTGGTGGTCTGTCGGTTCAGCTCCACACCATTAAGCCTTGTCCCGTGTTTCTGCGGTACAGGTTCATCAGATTTTGAAGCCAACGGACGCTCCTTGACGGATTGTGGCGTGGTCGGCTCGGTATGTACCTTGTCGGTAGTGGCAGGACGCTTGATTTCCTGCATTTTTCCTGTGTCTGTCTTAGAGGCGGTGACAGGTCTTTCATGGGGACGGGTAGCTCCTGTTGTCGCTGATCCGTCCGTCGTTTTGCCAGCCTGTTTTGCTTCCTGTGCCTTTTGAAGCTCCATACGCTTGTCAGCGATATTCTGTCTGTGCTGTTGGAGCTTGTCGGCACGCTCACTCTGTCTGGTTTCCTGCCCCTGCACAATGCCACGCTTGAAGTCGGACACATTTGCTTTTGCCTTTTCCTTAGCGGAATGTACGGCATAGGCGGTCTGGGTCGGCATATCCTTGATATTCTCCTTGACAGCCGTTGCCTTGTCCTTGACCTTGTTTTTCGTATCGAGTACCGCACCTACGGCTGAACCAGCTCGGCTTCCGAAAGAAGCGTTGTCACGCTTGCGGGTCGTGCCGGCATGAGATTGTTTACTGCCAGCACTGGATAAGACAGAACCAGCCATTGCACCCGTTCCAGCACCTACCATACTTCCTTTTCCGACAGCTCTTACCAATCTGTTTTCCATACGCCTAGCCCTGTGTCGCATGAACATATAGGGACGACGGAATATCCTGCGTCCCATGCGCTGGCTGTCCCCAGCGTTGAGAGAGAACATACTCATAAGGTCGCCCAGCTTCATGTAGATACCCGCAAAGCAGACTATCTGTAAGAACGCAATCATAAAGAACGGGTAATCGGTAGAGATGTTGTAGAACATACTGGAAATGGAAAAAGCCACCGTGACAATGAGCGTTATTCCCGCCCTTGTCATAATCGTATTGAACACTCGCACGATTGCCTGTTTCGCCATGTTCTCATAGCTGGGTATCATGCTCAAAAGAAAACTGATAGGCAGGAACATGGCAAAGATGATAAATAGTATCTGGGAAAATATCATCATGCCCGTAAGCAGGAAAACGAATATCGTTATCCCCAGATTGAAGATGAGCAGAAAGAATACCATTCCCAGACGGTTGATGACCTGCGGTATCGTCAGATTGTCGTTGTCGTTATCCTCGATTTCTGTTTTTACCACGTCCTCACGGGTCGCCCCGTCGTCTGCTGACGGACTAACCGATACCAGAGCTTCCACACGGTCAGCTCCGATTTCCTCTATATCGCTGTTTCCGAACTGTAAGAGTAGCCACGGCTGTTGTACTTGTATGGAGAACAGGCTGTCCCTTATCAAGTCCACGCTGTCTTTTCCTTGACTGTCGCTGTCTGGGAGCATGATTTTTGTCCCCAAATCCAGCGAAGCGGTACTTATATCACTGGAAAAGTCGTTTATCTTCTTGATATAGTCGGGAGCGTAGGCGATAAAGGAAGCGGACACGAGAAACACCACAACGAAGTTGATAACAGCGTGGAGTGCCTTGCTGGTTTCTCTCTTTATCAGTCCCGTGTAGGCAACATAGATACCCACGATAAAGATAATAAGAAGCAGGAAGCCCACATAGAAGCCAGTGCTTCCGAACCCGTTTTCCGTTACGCCAGCTAAGGTCTGTATGCTTTTCCCGATACTGTCTGCCATGTCGTTGATGAAGTCCAGCTTATACGCCTGCTGGACGACGTACCCCGTGGCGTTACTTAGATACAGACTGATAGTCCAGATAAAGTTGGTGATACAGTAAAGCCCGTATTGTACGGATTTACCGATACCGTCCAGCCAGTTCCACGGAAGCCAGCCCCAGCTATTGTCCACATAGAAGTCAAGCTGGTAATTCTCCAAAAGGGTATTGCGAATACAGGTTGTCCGTCCGCATTAACGGTATCATCTACCAGCCCAGAAGCGTGTGCCACCGTCCCCAATAGGGAGAGCAGGGCAATGGTCGTCAGTACCACAATCACAGCTATCTTGAAAAAGCGAAAGAGCTTCTTTCTTGTCAGAAGCCCCTTTATCTTATCTTTCATCACTCCACCTCGCTTTTCACGGGCGGTCTGGTATCAAAGGCGTGCAGTAATTCTTCAAAGACAGGGTGTATCTGCACCACGCCCACACGCCCATACAAGTCTTGAAGCAGGCATTGTCCGTTCTCCAAGTCACGAAGCCTTTTCTGGTTGTTCTCGTCGTCCTTGTCGATACCGAAAAATTCAAGGGTCTGCTTTATCTCATTGATGTCGGTACTTCTAAAGGCAAATTTCAGACCGATATTGTTCTTTAGGCTCTCTTTGGACACGTCGCCAGAGGATTGCGTGACGAAGTACACGCCAGCCTGCATAGCACGTCCCGCACGTACCAGCTTGTTAGAGAGGGTTTCTCCCTGTGCCACATTGAGGAACGCCCACGCTTCATCTAGGTCAACGATTTTAAAAATGCTTCTGTCGCTGTGGATAAAATCAAGGGCAAAGGTACTAATGACAATCAGCATAGCTACGGACAGCAGTTCTATGGTCGTGTATTCCTCAAAAGTCGTGTCCTTGTCGGGCAGTACCAAATCTGCCACCTGTATGATATTGAGCTGATTGTCCAAGCTGATAGCGTTCTTAACCGTTCCGTCCGAGAACAGCAGATGTGCAAAGTCATAGTCCGTAAAGCTGTCGATATGGTCGGCAATATTACGGGCAATCGCCGTGTCCTCTCTGCGTAGCTCGTCTATTACATGAAGTAATCCTCGCTGATCGCTCTGGGTCACGGCTCGCACCGCTTTTCTAAGGACAGGGAATTTCTCACCGTCCCTAGAGGAAATCCCCGTAAGGAATGTGAGAATGTCTATTGCCAGACTTTCAGCGTCTTTTACATTCTTCATAATCACGAACGGGTCAAGAAGCCCAGCATTTTCCTTATCGCTGGTGAGATTGACGATATTGATTTCATGGGCTATCTCTGGGAGCGTTTCTTTCCAGCTCCCACGCTCGGATTTAGGGTCGAGAATGACCGCCTGCCCGCCAAAGAGAACGGAATAGTAGACAATCAAATTGTTGCAGAATGACTTCCCACCGCCAAGACTTCCCACAAAGGCAGACGCTAAAGCGTTGGTAACTGTCCCTTTCACACCTTGACTGGCAAGAGAGGGCTGTAAATAGACGTTTCTTCCCGTGTCCACGGAATAGCCGATATAGATACCTGTATTTTCTCCTAACTGCTGGGTCGCTCCGAAGCCAAGCCCAGCCAAGAAGTCGGATTTCACATACTGCACATAATCATTGATGTAACGCTTGCTGGCGGGAAGAAATTCAGAGTGAAGCCCCAGCATATCCCCAGCGGGTCGGACTAATTTTACATTGAGGTCGTCGTAGAAGTCCTTGACCTCATCACAGCGTCGTTTCAGCTCGTCTAGGTCGGGAGCTGACACACGGATAACGTAAGAAAGTTTATACATACTTTCCTTGCTCTGGTCTAAGTCGGTTTCCAGCTCGTCCACGCTGTCCAGAGCGTCCACCACATTTGAGCTGGTTTCACTCCCAGACTGATAGGCGTGATTGTCCAAATCTTTCAGTTCTTTCTTCTTGTTGCGGACAGTCGATAACGCTTTTCTGTTCCCGACAATTTCCACGTTCATACTTGTGTCCACAGGAAAGGTGAACTGCTGTTGCTGGAAATAGAAGATTTCCGACGACGGGAAATCCAGCTCGCCCACAATGGCATTGACGGTAAAGTAGGACACGAAGCTCTCGCTGTCCTCATGTTCCAGTCGCAAGTATCGCTGGCTTTCCTCTATCAGACAGCGGGTAGGACGGATAAGGTCGTACTGCTTGATAAGCGTTGCCTTTTTCAGCTTCTTCTTTGGAAGCGAATACTCATAGTCCTCATACGCCACGCCGTCCCTGCCGTAGATATGCTCGATAAGATAGCCGAAGTCGTTCTTGTCCAAGCGTCGGAACTTGAAACGGCGGGAGATTTTATTTTCCAGCAATTTCTCCATTTTCATGTAGCGGTTGATTTCATCATCTGGCATGGAGATAAAGTCATTCATCAGCGTATGGTTGACCTCGTTCAAGAACTCTTTGAATGTCATAAAAGCTGACTTCTTCATGCTGTCCAGACTGACTTTTTCCTCGGTCACAATGAGCTTGAAGCCGATAAAAAAGCGGTAGTCCACTTGATTGTCGCCAATCATGGAAACAAGGGCTTCCGTCTGTTCATCTATCTTCTGTATCGCCACATCACGAAGTCGCCCCGTCACCAATCTTTTTGACTGCTCCTGTATGCTTCTTACAGAGCTTTCCGTCGCTATCTGCAAGGCGTGTATCTTCCCCTCACGGGACTGTGCGATAAGCTGACGGAAGCTGTCATGGACGATAAACTTCTGTTCTGCTGACAGAAAAGAATAGTTATACGGTATCAGCTCATAGTAGGCGAATACCTCATTGTCCTTGTTCCAGACAAGGTTGTTGTCGATATACTTAATCGGGAACATACATCACACTCCTAACCGCCGTGACAGGTTCACTGAAAACTTCCTTTTCCAGCTTCACGGCTTTTCCTGCATAGGTTACTTTTGGTCGCAAGGCAAATGTAATCTGAGATTTCAAGAAGCTGTAAGGCTTCTTGCCGTCAAAGGTCTTTTGGCTCATAAACCATGTGAGGGCAACGGGAATACCAAAGTATTTCAGAAATGCCCCCTCGATAAGCGATAACGGCGGTAAGTCCCCTAAGAGAATGACGGTAAACTCTGTGATGACAAACCACGTTATCTGGGTAAAGGTAACGGGAAACGGGAGAGTAAAGTCATTGATTGCGTATAAGACTTTCTCCACGTTCCAGATACCCGTGTAGCTCTTAATCTTCTTCAATTCGTTTCAGCTCCTTTCGTTGTAATGGAAAAGGACAGCCATTTTTCAGACTGTCCTTGATAGAAAAAAGCTGGCAGGTAGCGACCTTGCCTGTCGCTGATCTGTCAGCTCTAATATGGTATCTCGCATATCCCACGGCTTGTTTCAATGAACGTCCCCTCTATGGATAAGTCCCTGCCGTATGCTTCATAGTCGATATAGTTCTGCAACGGTAGCGGTATCTCGCCCAGCACTTGTAACTCGTCAATGAAGTAATAGGCAATGTCTGTCATGTCGTCACAGTCTGGATAGAAATAAATGTCGTCCTTGTGTTCGTAGACTTCTTCCAGACTTCCATAGTGGGAAACAAACTCGTCCAGAGCGTCTGTGATATAGTCGGGAAGCTCACAAATCATCTCGTACATCTCATTGAGTTCTTGAATGGAGATATACTCCCCGATTTCAATAGGGAAGTTGTCGGTATCATGGACAGCGTATTCCTCATAATAGCTGTTCAGCCCGATACGCTCCGCAACATCTTCCTCGTCGATAGGGAAAGAGAACCAATCCCCGACAAGTTCGCCCTCGTTGTACTTGCCAAGATTAGCGATATACACCCTCATGTCGTCAACCATAGGCACACACTGGTGTTAGTATAAAATAGTGGACACATTTTATCGAACTAGATAAAATAATATTTAGTTAGAGAAAGGAAGTGTTTCTACTATGGGTAGAGGTAAAAAATATACAGAAGATTATAAAGAAATGATATCAGATTTATATAAATCTGGAATGACAATTTCTGAAATAAGTAGTGAATATGGCATAGCAAAATCAACTATAAATGGCTGGGTAAAAGCTAACAAAGAAATAAAAATATCTGAAGACGAGGTTATAACATTAAAAGAAGTAGCCAAATTAAAGAAAGAAATGGCTAGAATTAAAGAGGAAAATGAAATATTAAAAAAAGCTATGGCCATATTTGCGAAAGAGAACTAAATAAAATTATACAAGTTATAGAAGTCAATAAAGAAACTTATGGAGTTAAAAAAATGTGCTCTATTTTAAACGTTCCACGTAGCACATATTATAGTAAGAAAAATCCTAAGAAATCAGAAAGAGAAATTGAGAATGAAAAGCTAAAAACGGCTATATTAAAGTATTATAAAGAAAGTAAGTGTAGATACGGAGCTCCAAAGATAAAAATAATGCTTTCTAAAAATGGATTTAATATATCTATAAAAAGAACTCAAAGATTAATGAGAGAATTAGGAATAAAATCTATAATAATAAAAAAATACAAGCCAACATCTAAGAAAAAGCCGAAAGAAGGTTTAGAAAACCTTTTGAAGCGTGATTTTACAACAACAAGCATAAATGAGAAATGGGTAGGAGATATAACTTATATAAAAACGCAAAAAGATGGTTGGTGCTACTTGGCTTCTGTACTTGATTTACACTCTAAGAAAATAGTGGGATACTCTTTCGGTAAAAATATGACAAATGATCTTGTTATAGCAGCACTAAAAAATGCTTGTTATCTTCAAGATATAAGCAAAGATAATAAAATAATATTTCATAGTGATTTAGGTTCACAATATACAAGTAATGATATGAAAAATCTATGCAATGAATTTAATATAATACAATCCTTTAGTCAAAAAGGGTGTCCTTATGACAATGCATGTATAGAGTCATTTCATGCTGTTTTAAAGAAAGAAGAAGTTTATAGAAATACTTATGAAAAGTATGAAGATGCTAAAAAATCAATTTTTCAATATATAGAAAGTTTTTACAATAGTAAAAGACTGCATTCAGCTCTTGATTATAATACTCCTAATGAGGTAGAATTTAAGGCTTTGAATGCAGCTTAAGTAAGTTCGAATTTTTGTGTCCAAGATATTGACACAAATCCAGAGATTATTTTGATGATTTATATATTTAAATATGAAGATTATGAAAAACAAACAAATTTTTTAAGAAATACTAGGATGGTGATGATTAATGGTTAATAAACTTTCAGCATATAAAACTTATTTATTATTTTCAGCTATTGCAGCAATGTGTTTTTCGTTAGTAACTACAGTTATGGTAGTGTATCACATTGAAATAGTTCATTTAAATCCACTTCAACTTATAATTGTTGGAACTACTTTGGAATTAGCATGCTTTATATTTGAAATTCCTACAGGTATAGTTGCAGATGTGTATAGTCGTAAACTATCTATTGTTATTGGGGGAGTTTTAACAGGAGTGGGATTTATTTTAGAAGGTTCTATTTCTAGTTTTGTTTTCGTACTTGTAGCACAGATTGTATGGGGATTAGGGTCTACTTTTATCAGTGGCTCGCTTGAAGCTTGGATTGCAGAAGAAGAGAAGAATAAAGATTTAGATGAAATTTATATAAAGGGAGCACAAGCAGGGCAGATAGGAGCATTTATTGGAATAGTACTAAGCACTGTAATAGCTAATTTCTCTGTAAGGCTTCCTATTATAGTTAGTGGAGTTTTATTTATAATTCTTGCATTATTTTTATGGTTATATATGCCAGAAAATAATTTTAAACCATCTGCTCCTGGGGATTTAAATACATTCAAAAAGATGGTATATACATTTAAATCTGGTCTTAAAATTGTAAAAAGTAAATCTATAATTATGATTTTACTTGCAGTAACTTTATTTTATGGATTATCAAGTGAAGGTTATGATAGACTTTCTAATGCACATTTTTTACAAGATACTACACTTCCTAAGCTTGGAAACCTTAGTTCAGTGACTTGGTTTGGAATTTTTGGAATTTTAGGAATGATATTGAGCTTCATAGTAATGCATTTTATGGCAAAGAATCTTAAGAATGAGGATAATAGGAAAAATGGAAAACTATTATTATGTATAAATATACTTTATATATCGTCTATGTTGATATTTGCTCTTACAAAAAACTTTAGTTTAATGTTAATAGCTTATTTGGCAACAAATACCTTTAAAATTATAAATGAACCTATATTCAGTGCGTGGTTAAATGGGCATATAGATGATAACTCTAGAGCTACTGTAATTTCTATAAATGGACAAATGAATTCCTTAGGTCAAATTTTAGGTGGACCAATTATAGGAATCATAGCTACAAATATTTCAGTAAGTATTGGTATAGCATGTACTTCGTTATTAGTAACACCGGTATTAGTGTTATATATTGTTGCTATGATAATTGATAAAAAGGTGGATGATAGAGTTGGAGGTATTGATTATGAAGAAAATAATTAATATAGGAATCGTAGCACACGTGGATGCAGGAAAAACAACTATAACAGAAAACTTATTATATTATAGTGGAGCTATAAAATCAGTTGGAAGAGTTGATTTAGGCAATACACAGACGGATTCTATGGAGCTTGAGCGTAAGAGAGGAATTACCATTAAATCGTCAACCATATCTTTTAATTGGAATAATGTTAAGGTGAATATTATTGATACTCCAGGACATGTGGATTTTATTTCGGAAGTTGAACGTTCATTAAATAGCTTAGATGGAGCAATACTAGTTATATCAGGAGTAGAGGGGATTCAGTCACAAACAAGAATATTATTTGACACATTAAAGGAGTTAAATATTCCAACAATAATTTTTGTAAATAAGCTAGATAGAATTGGGGCAAATTTCAACAAAGTATTTGAAGAAATAAAGAAGAATATGTCCAATAAAGTAGTTAGATTACAAGAAGTATATGATGTAGGAAGCAAAGCTGTTTATATAAAAAAACTATTTGATACATGCATAATAAATGATGATGCTATTAATGTTTTATCAGACTTAGACGAAGCATTTTTAGAAAGATATATTGGTGGAATAGAACCTGATAAAGAAGAAATACAAGAAAAGCTTTCATTATATGCAAGAGAAGGAAGTCTATATCCAGTATTTTGTGGTGCTGCAGCAATTGGACTTGGAATTGAAGATTTATTAGATGGAATTTGTAGTTATTTTCCATTTGCAAGTAATGATTGTGAAAGTGATTTATCTGGGGTAGTATTTAAAATCGAAAGAACAAGTAAAAATGAAAAGAAGGTTTATGTAAGATTATTTGGAGGAAAAATATCTGTAAGAGATAAAATTCAAGTACCTAATAAGGAGATAGCAGAAAAAGTAAAGAAAATTAATAGGTTAGAAAATGGGGGAGTTGTTGAAGCACAGAGGATAGAAGCAGGGGATATAGGTATTTTATATGGACTTACAAGTTTCCAAGTGGGAGATGTTATTGGAATTTCAAATGATAAAATTAAAAATATATCTATAGCTAAACCAGCATTAAAAACAACAATTTCTGCAATTGATAAAGAAAAAAATCCAGAGCTATTTAAAGCATTAACATTACTTGCAGAGGAAGATCCACTACTAGAATTAGAGATGAATGACATAGATAAAGAAATTTATGTCAACTTATTCGGTGAAGTTCAAATGGAAATACTAAGTTCCATGTTAGATGATTTATATGGAATAAAAGTAGAGTTTTCGAATATTGAGACTATCTATAAGGAAACACCTAAAGGTTTTGGAGCGTCAATAATGCATATGCAGGAAGACTTAAATCCATTTTGGGCGACAGTAGGCTTAGAAATAGAACCAGCAGGGAGAGGCGAAGGTCTTAGGTATATTTCTAATGTTTCAGTAGGGTCATTGCCAAAATCTTTTCAAAATGCAATTGAAGAAGCAGTTATTAAGACAAGTAAACAAGGATTATTTGGATGGGAGGTTACAGATGTAAAAGTCACTCTTAGCTGTGGTGAATTTTTTAGTCCAGCCAGCACTCCAGCAGATTTTAGAAATGTGACACCTATGGTATTCATGGAAGCATTATATAAAGCACAAACTGTTTTATTAGAGCCATTACATGAGTTTGAGTTAAAGATTCCTCAAAATGCTTTAAGCAAAGCGGTATGGGATTTAGAAACTATGAGGGCAACCTTTGATAATCCTATTGTTATAGGGGATGAATTCTCAATAAAGGGATTAATTCCAGTAGAAAATTCAAAAGAATATAAAATGAAAATAGCTTCATATACAGAAGGTAAAGGAATGTTTGTGACAAAATTTTATGGGTATAAGGAAGCTTCAGCTGAAATTTTCAAAAGCACGCAAAAAAACAACGTATGATCCATTGAATAAAAAAGAGTATTTGCTTCATAAACTAAACGCAATTAGAGATTAAATTTAAATAGATAAGTTAAATTTTTATATGTAGGATTTAAATATAAGACATTCAAAGCCTAAAAGTAAAGGAAGGGTCGTCTGAAGAAGATGAAGACCCTTCCTTTTTTCATGTTACTATGCTTAATTGTAAGTGCTTGAAATTTGTAATATAATGTAAATAAAGTTTTTAATAATAAGGGGACGGCACAAATGAAAATCGACTTTAAAATAACAAAAGATGACTATATAAGCTTCAATTTAAATCATTTAGAAAACTCGAAATCACAGAAAAGTACATTTAACATACTTAGATATGCTGTACCCATAGTACTTTCTATACCAATCTACTTTACAGGAACGGGGATATTTAATCAACCGAGTATATATTGGATTATAGTAGCGATAGTTTTTTTAGTCATTTGGATTTTAACATATCCTAAGCAATACAAAAAATTAGTAGCTAAAGAAACTGATAAACTCATAAGTTAAGGAGATAATTCATCAATATTTGGAAGTAAGACTTTAGAAATTATTGATGGGACAATAGTAGTAAAAGGGGATTCTATATCAGAAACAGTATCGTTAGAAAGTATAAAAGATGTAAAAGTTTACGAAGATATGATCCTTATATATAAGTGGATTTGTAGCTCATATAATTCCAAGGAGATATTTAGATAAAGAAATAGAGAAAGAACTTATGAAAGAGCTTAAAAAATGTAAGGCTTTAGAACAATTAAAGTAAAACGTGCTCCTTTGGAGGTGTAACAGAGAACCGTATCACAAGTAAGTGCGAACTTTACCAAAATTGGATATATAAATGAAAGGTAGGTCTGCTTTAATTCTGCAATGAAACTCACAAAAATCTAAAATTTGAATTTTTGTAGGTTATTGTAGTTTTATTCATAGGTTCTTCGTTTTTCACCTATTTCAGCAAATTAGAATTTGTTTTTTCTAATCTATAGTATTGAAAAAAATAAAAGTTTATATATAATGTAATTATACTAAAATATAAACATGAAAAATATAAATGTAAAGGAGATGTAAATATGCGCAAAGAGTTAGTTTTTAACTAAACTAACTGAATAAGGATTATTTTAAAAAGTATATGAAAAAAATCTTGGATAACTCAAGGTTTATTTGTGGTAGAAACAATTATTAATAATATTGATATTACCATGTCTATTTGTGTACTCTAAAAATAATCAGTATTATAATGAGCATATTACATCTTTATTTGAAGAATAGGAAAACTGTGTTCTAAACACGGTATTTTTATGCCTATTTTTACTATATTTAAAAAAATATCAAGTTTAGATTATATATGTCTACCTAAGTACACTTAATAAGTTTAGAACAATTTATTGAATTATCAAAGTTTAATATAACTTACAATGTATCTATAAATCCAGAAATATTAACTCCTACAAATAGATTAAAAAAATTTATAGATTTGGTTAAAGATAAAAATATAAATTGTATAATGGTTCCTTAGTGTAATTCGTTATAAGAAAAAGGGATATTGTTAAAAAATTTCATTAAAAACAATAAATAAAAGTAAGTTTTTATATAATTTTTTTCTTACTTTCATTTTGTAGTTTATAAAAGTTCACCTTTATAAACTTTATTTAATTTATTTATTTTTCGTTTTTAAATGTATATAAATTTCTTTTTAAACGTTTATTAAAATCTATTGATTTTAATAAACGTTTTTTCTATACTTAAAGTAATAATTTAAATATGGAGTGATAAAAATGCGTTATAAGTTAACTTATGTATATGGTGACTCAGATAAAAAGTTTACTCAAACTTTTAGCAGTAAATTTCTTATGGAAAGTTATATTGAAACAGGTAAGGACAAAGATTTACGGGTAATTAATATAGAAATTAGTAAACTCTATGGCTATGCAAGGGTAAGCTCTAAAGAGCAAAATTTAGATAGACAAATAGAAGCCTTAAAGGATTATGGTGTAAATGAAAGAGACATAATAACTGATAAACAAAGTGGAAAAGACTTTAATAGAGAAGGATATAAAACACTTAAAGAGCAGCTATTAAGAAGTGGTGATGTTTTAGTTATAAAAGAGCTAGATAGACTAGGTAGAAATATGGCACAAATTAAAGAAGAATGGAATGATCTGCAGGCAAAAGAGATAAATATAGTTGTTATTGATACACCTATACTAAATACTGAAGGTAAAAGTAATTTAGAAAAAACCTTAATATCAAATATAGTATTTGAATTATTAAGCTATATGGCTGAAAAAGAAAGAGTAAAGATTAAGCAAAGACAAGCAGAAGGTATTGCTAATGCAAAGGCTAAGGGAAAACATTTAGGTAGGCCAAGAGTAGAATATCCAGGTAATTTTAAAGAAGTATATGACAAATGGAAAGCTAAAAAAATCACTGGTGTAAAAGCTATGGAACTAATGAATTTAAAGAAAAATTCTTTTTATAACTTAATAAAAAAATATGAAATTGAAAAATAAGAAAATTAAGGTAATTTTATATGTTTTCAAATAAAAAGCTTAGAAACTTATTTAGTAATTGGTTAATTCCAATAATTTTAGCAATTTTACTTGCTGTAATTATCAATAAATTATTTTATACAAAATAGTAGTTCCTAGCCAATTAATGTCCCCAACATTAAAAGTTGGAAATCAACTATTTGTTACGAAAGTTTATAATACTTCAAATATAAAGAAAGGAGATATTTTAGTCTTTAATTCTGCAAGAAAAAATAAGGTTAATATTTTTTATTAACCTTATTTTTTCTTGCAGAATATAAAACCCAATTAATATTACTTATAATAACTAATATTATAAGTAAAGGAATCCATAAAAATTTAGGAATCATTATTAACATAATAAATCCTATAACCCAAATTATTATTGAATATATCAAATATCTAAGAAATAGTTTCAAATAATCACCTACTTAAAATTAAATTTATTATTAATTTAATTAATCTAAAAATCAATCTTTCTAATATTATAATCTTCCTTTTGATAAATTAACATAATTCTAGATAATAATTCTTAAAAAGTATCTTTATTTAAAAAATGTTAAAAATTTGATAAAATAGAATTGTAAAAAAAATTCAGGGGGGAAACCAAATGAAAAAATTAATAGTAAAAAGTACAATGATGCTTTTATTTTCTTGCTTATTATGTTTAGGAATACAGTTACCTAATACAGTTAAAGCAAATGAAGTGAATAAATACCAATCTGTAATGGTACAGTATTTAGAAGCTTTTAAAAATTATGATATTGATACGATAGTAGATATTTCTAAAGATAGTAGAACTGTTACTAAAGAAGAATATAAAAACATGTTAATGGAATTTAAATATGATCCTAACCAAAAACTTAAATCATATGAAATAACAGGTTCAAGAAAAATTGATAATGGTGAAATTTTTTCTGTGAAAACAGAGTTTTTAAATGGTGCTATATACAATATGGAATTTACAGTATCATATATTGATAATAAATTAATGGTAAGTAATATGAATAGAATATCAATAGTAAATGAAGGTAAATGTATTCCTACACCAAGTTTCAGAACTCAAGTTTGTACATGGGATGACGAATTAAGTCAATATATTGGAGACGCTGTTAGTTTTACACGTTCTAGTAAATTTCAATATAGTTCTAATACGATTACATTAAACTTTAGACAATATGCAACTTCTGGATCAAGATCCTTAAAGGTAAAATACAGTGTAGTAGACCATTGGATGTGGGGGGATGACATTAGAGCTTCTCAATGGGTATATGGTGAAAATCCGGATTATGCTAGACAGATAAAATTATATCTAGGTTCAGGAGAAACTTTCAAAAATTTATAGAATTAAAGTAGAAAATTATACTCCAGCATCGATTAAAGTATTTGGTGAGGGTTATTGTTATTAAAAAAACTGAGGCTACGCCTCATTTTTTGCTTTTGGATTTTTGAATA
>OKVS01000202.1_pt1 | contig 27497 bp, 29 predicted proteins | sample 1606911 | NCBI WGS metagenome assembly OKVS01 (sample SAMN03281016, study PRJEB24777) | human gut metagenome | isolation source: fecal sample PR161 from 1 month old female Malay infant, caesarean... | reverse complement strand
CTGCCAAACTGCATGGTGACGTTGCTGGATACTAGCACGAGGATATCCTGAAAATAGAGAATTAGGGATGTGATGAACCAGACATTATGCCAGCAAATGGTTCACTTTTCACGGCTTGCGGTAAAAAGCCCGCCAATAACTATGCTATGGTCAGGGTTTTACCGCAAAATGACCGATTGCTAAGACATAATAATTATCCGCAATTCAGAGGGAATTTATGACCACCCGCACCAGCCATCCTGCATTTATCTCGCTTCAAGGCGGCATCAACTTTCGCGACCTCGGCGGTCAACGCGCGGCCGACGGCCGGCGCGTACGTTCCGGCAAACTGCTGCGCTCGGGCTCGCTGCACAACATGACGCCGGAGGATCTCAATCATCTCAGCGCCATCCCGCTGAGCCGGGTGCTGGATTATCGCGATCCGACAGAGGTCAACCGCAGCCCTGACCGGCTGAACAGCGAAGCCTTTTACCTCAACGCCCCGGCCAATCCGCTTTCCAGCAGCGTCAATGCGAAAGTCACCGAGTTTAACGCCGCGACCCTCAACACCATGGACGGCGAGCAGTTTATGCTACAGCTCTACCGCCAGTTACCGTTTGATAACGCCGCCTATCGCCAGTTGACGCAATGGCTAATGGAGCCTTTTGACGGCGCCCTGCTGCAGCACTGCGCCGTCGGTAAAGACCGCACCGGCGTCGGCTGCGCCCTGACGCTGTTCGCGCTCGGCTGTGATAGCAATACGGTCATGGAAGAGTATCTGCTGACCCAGGGGATGCTGGCGCAGGTCGAAGGATTCCTGCTCGACACCTTCGGCGAAGGCCTTAATGAGCACGGGCGTAAAAATCTCGCCGCCATCATGACCGTCCAGGAGTCATATCTGGCGACCGCGTTGTCCAGCATTGAACAGCATTACGGTCATGTCGACCGCTGGCTGGAACAGGAATACCGCCTGACGCCGCAGGCGCGTGAAGCATTGCAGTCGCGGCTGCTGGAAGATTAATCCACGTTTCACTAACCAGACGATTCGCCGTGAAAGCGGCGCGTTGCGCACTACACTATTAGCAACAGGAAAAAATTGTGATTTCGTACACATCTGATTTACCTGTTTATCGGAAAGCACATATAATGCGCTCCCATCTACTATCTGAATATCTAACAAGGCCCGTGTGGCGTTGACACCGCGCACGACATGAAGAATATGAAATTATCGACACTCTTAGCGGCAGCCTTCGCCATCGTGGGCTTTTGCAACACAGCTTCAGCTGTTACCTATCCTCTGCCGACCGACGGCAGCCGTCTGATTGGCCAGAACCAGGTCATCACTATTCCAGACGATAATAAACAGCCGTTGGAATATTTCGCTGCCAAATATCAGATGGGTCTGTCCAACATGCTGGAAGCGAACCCGGGCGTGGATACCTACCTGCCGAAAGGCGGTACCGTGCTGAATATTCCGCAACAGCTGATTCTGCCGGACACCGTGCATGAAGGCATCGTCATCAACAGCGCTGAGATGCGTCTGTACTACTACCCGAAAGGCACCAATACCGTGATCGTACTGCCGATCGGTATCGGCCAGTTGGGTAAAGATACGCCGATCAACTGGACGACCAAAGTTGAGCGTAAGAAAGCGGGCCCGACCTGGACCCCGACGGCGAAAATGCACGCCGAATACGCCGCGGAAGGTAACCCGCTGCCGGCAGTCGTACCAGCAGGCCCGGATAACCCGATGGGTCTGTACGCGCTGTACATCGGTCGTCTGTACGCCATCCACGGTACCAACGCCAACTTTGGTATCGGCCTGCGCGTGAGCCACGGCTGCGTACGTCTGCGTAACGAAGACATCAAATTCCTGTTTGAGAACGTGCCGGTCGGCACCCGCGTGCAGTTTATCGATGAGCCGGTAAAAGCCACCACCGAACCGGATGGCAGCCGCTACGTTGAAGTACACAACCCGCTGTCGACCACCGAAGCGCAATTCAAAGGCGGCGAAATCGTGCCTATCAGCCTGACTCAGGCCGTGCAGTCGGTGACCAGCCAGCCTGACGTTGACCAGAGCGTAATGGATCAGGCGATCCAGAACCGTTCAGGGATGCCGGTGCGCCTGAACTAAGTTCAGCTAGCACATGAAAACGGCGGGCCTGGTGCCCGCCGTTTTTTATCTGCATCTGCTAAGCGCTGCGCCAGCAGGGAGCGCTCCCGGTTAGCCGTTATTGACCAGAATGACCCCGCCATGATCGTAGCGGTAGTGACAGTGCGCGTACTCCAGCGGCGTACCGTCTTCCAGATAGATAACCTGCTCAACCTCCAGCACCGGGTCGGTCGGCTCGCAGTTAAGATGTAATTTATCCAGCTCATCCGGCTTCATCGCCCGCACCACCCGATAAGACCCCATCAGCTTCAGCCCCAGCGTCTCCTGCACGTAACGAAACACCGAGCTTTGTAGATGGCTTTTATTGAGCCCCGGCACCAGCGCCACCGGCATTACCGTTAAATCCAGCGAAATCGGCTCGCCGTTAAGCAACCGCAGGCGGACAAAGTCATACACCGGCGCATCGGCGTCGATCAGCAGCGAACTCTGTTCCTTCTCGCTGGGAAAACGCAGTTCAAAGCGCACGACTTCGCTTTGCACCTCGCCGAGATGCTCCCAGGTTTTGGTGGCGCCGAAATAGTCGCTGCCGGGCAGTTCCCACTGCGATAGCTGGAGGAAATTTTTCCGCACAAAGGTACCCTGCCCTTTGCGGGTGTAGATAAGCCCCTCGACAATCAGCTGACGCATTGCCTGCTGGATCGTCATCCGGCTGGTATTGAACTCTGCCGCCAGCGCAAACTGGTCAGGTAACGGCGCGCTGGCAGGATACTGCTGGCTAATGATCCGCTTTTTTATTTCCCGCGCGATATTAAGATACTTCGCCGTCATTCTCCGATCCTTTACTATTTTGTGAGGGGCTGGCGGGCAGCATACACCGCCCGCTCGCCGTTACATCTCTTCGCCATTACTGTGGATAACCCGCTTCAACCACGCGTAGCTTTTCTTCGGTACCCGCTTAAGATCCTTGAGATCGTGGTTTTCACGATTGACGTACACCACGCCGTAGCGTTTACGCATGTCGCCCTGCGAGCTAAGGATATCGATTAATCCCCAGCCGAGATAGCCTATCACCTGCGCCCCGTCTTCAAACATTGCCGCTTTCATGGCGTTAATGTGGTCACGGTGGTAGGCAATGCGGTAATCATCGGCGACCTGATTTTCGCCGTCCCAGGATTCGATCACCCCAATCCCGTTTTCAATTGGGAAGACCGGCAGCCGCCAGTCGTTGTAATAGCGGGTAATGATCGTGCGGAATCCCAGCGGATCGATCTGCCAGTTCCATTCCGTCGCTTTCAGGTATGGATTGTCCTGATTACCGAACAACATATAGTTGTTCACCGCCGTACCTGGCGGAATCGCGTCGCTATTGAGCGTGCGGCTGGCGTAGTAGCTGAATGCCAGATAGTCGACCTTCACCCTCGCCATCAACGCGATATCTTCAGGGCGATAGATATCGTCAAAACCTTCACGGGCGACAAAATGCATCACTTCCGGACTATAGCCCTCGCCCGCGTACGCGCGCAGCAGGTTCTGATTTAAAAACTCGTCCAGTTGCTGGGCGCACAGAATATCGCGCGGCTTACAGGTTGCCGGATAGACCAGCGCATGGGCCAGCATTCCGCCCATCAGACACTGCGGTTTGGCCTGATGCAGATAGTCGGTGAGATGGACGTGCGCCATCATCACGTGGTGCTGGATCTGGTAGAGTTCGCGCAACGTTTTATCGCCATGCAGATAGCCGGTGATCAGAAAAGCCTCCGGCGAATGGTAAAGATTCTGTTCGTTGAAGGTCAGCCAGTACTTCACCTTATCGCCATAGCAGTCGATCATCTTCTGGCCATAGCGGATAAAAGCGTCCATTACCCGGCGATCGGTAAAACCGTTATAGCGCTCCGCCAGCGACAAGGGCATATCGAAGTGATAGAGGCAGATCATCGGTTCAATACCGCGGGCAATGAGCTCATCAATAAACTGATGGTAGAACGCAATCCCCTCTTCATTAAACTCGCCATCTCCCTGCGGACAGACGCGGCTCCAGGCTATCTGGAAGCGATAGCAGTTCATGCCCAGATCCTGCATTAAATCAAAATCTTCGCGGAAGCGATGGTAGGAGTCGGTCGCTACCTTCCAGTCCGAGGCGAACTCCGACGGCTCACGGATATCGTACACCGACATCCCCTTCCCCCCCTCATTCCACGCCCCTTCGGTCTGCATGCTGGAGACCGAATTACCCCATAAAAAATTGGCCGGTAGTTTGTCTTTCATGGTTCGCCTCTGTATATGACTAGTCATTTAAATATTATGACTAGTCATATACAAAAAAACTACCGCCGAAGCAAAAGCAGGATCGTTTTCTGTGAGCCATACAAACAAAAAAGATCGCCGCAAGCGGCGTCTTTATAAGCACGAAAAAAACAGCGTTACTGGGCGTCAAGCTGCTTACGGCGATATTCCCCCTGGCGCTCCAGCATCCAACCCGGATACTCGCGCGGCAGCGCGCTGACCGCGTCAAGCTGGCGCAGCTCATCTTCACTCAGGCGAATAGCGGTGGCGGCAATGTTATCCTGCAACTGCTCGGCCCGTTTGGCGCCAATAATAACGCTGGTGACCGCCGGCTGATGCAGTAACCACGCCAGCGCAATCTGCGCCACCGAGACCCCTTTCGCTTCGGCTATCACCTGCATCACGTCAATGCAGTCAAAGGCGCGATCTTTATTCACCGGCGGGAAATCGAACTCCAGTCGACGACCGCCCGCTTCCGCCTGACCATCGCGGCGATATTTACCGCTCAACAGACCGCCCGCCAGCGGGCTCCAGACCATCAGGCCGAGACCTTCGCTTTGCATCATCGGCACCAGTTCGCGTTCCAGCTCACGCCCGGCAATCGTGTAGTAAGCCTGCAGAGAAGCAAAGCGCGAGAGCCCGAGGCGTTCAGCAATGCCCAGCGCTTTGGCGATTTGCCATGCCGCCCAGTTAGAAACGCCGATATAGCGCACATGCCCCTGCTGCACCAGGGTGTCGAGCGCCGACAGCGTCTCTTCAATAGGCGTCGCCGGATCGAAACCGTGTAATTGATAGAGATCGATATGATCGAGCTGCAGGCGGCGCAGGCTCTCTTTCACGCTGCCCATAATGTGGTAGCGTGAGCTGCCGCGCGAGTTCACCCCAGCGGTGCCGGTTTCGCCGAACACTTTGGTCGCCACCACCACGTTTTCACGCGGTATCTTCAGATTCTTTAACGCCTGGCCGGTAATCTCCTCCGAGCGTCCTTCTGAATAAACGTTGGCGGTATCGATGAAGTTGATGCCCGCATCCAGCGCGCTGCCCACCAGCTGTTCGGCTTCCGCCTGGCGCAGCTGGCCGATTTTTCCCCACATCCCCTCTTCGCCGCCGAAGGTCATGGTGCCAAGGCACAGCTCAGAGACAAACAGGCCGGTATTTCCCAGTTTTTGATAACGCATAGCAGTCTCCTCATTCGGATGATTAACGTCAGCCAGATAGTTATAGCCCGAGCGTCGTCATCGCGAATGGGGTGTTCCTGCCCGTTTCTTGCCCAATCCTCTGAAAATCAGCGCCACAGCGCGAGCATGGCGTAACCGGTGAGCGCCGCCCAGATCAGCAGCGGAATGGAATAAAGATGAAAACGCCACCAGATCCGGCGGTCGCCGGCCATCCGCAGCGCAATCAGGTTCGCCAGCGATCCGGGCAGCAGGCCAAAACCGCCGACGTTCACCGCCCAGGCTAACAGCATCGTTGGCGGCACGTAATTAAGCAGCAAAATAGTCGATGGCACGTTGCTGATAAACTGCGACAGTCCGATTGCCGTCAGCCATAGCCCGCCATGCGAGAGCTGGCCGACGCCGTTCAGCCACTGCTGCAGCACCGGCAGCTGCGTCAGCAGGTGAACGTCGATAAACATCGCCATAAACACCAGCAGCAGCGACCAGTCGACGTTGATAATCACCGCTCGCGCCAGCAACAGGAACCCGACGGCAATGAGCGCCAGTCCCCAGAGTTCCTGCTTCATCTCCAGCGCAGCCAGAAAGATAAGGTAGAAAGCGAGGCAGCTCCACACCAGCTGCGGCCGCCACTCCGGCGCTTTGTCGCTACTTTGATAATTGAGCCGAGCGGCAGGGAAACAGAACCAACACAGCACCAATAGCGTGATCATCATCGCCGCCGCCAGCGGCAGCATCTGGCCGATAAAGGCAAGAAACGATAGCCCGGAGCGGCCCCACAGTAAAATATTCTGCGGATTGCCGATGGGCGTTAATAAAGAGCCGGCGTTAACCGCCAGCGCTTCAAAAATAATCAGCCGATTCACCGGAATGGCGCACCATTTTTTTTAGCGTTAACGTGAGGGGAACGACAATGAACAGCGCGACGTCGTTGGTCAAAAAAGTGGAAAGCAGCGCGGCAGCCAGCACCATGAAGATGGCCAGTTGGCGTTCGGTGACGAAACGGCGCGCCATTTTGCGCCCCAGCACATCAAAATAACCGCTCAGTTCAATCCCTTTGGTCAGCAGCATCAGCCCACTAAGGGTGATGATAGTGTGCCAGTCGATAGCCTGCCCCCAGCGCTGAGGCGCGAAAGGAACAAACAGGCTAAGGATAACGGCGATAAGTAACAAAAGATGCAGGAAACGGTCGCGAGCGAGCGACTGCACAAAGGGGAGATTCATTCTGCGTGTAATCTCTGGGTAAACAGCTTAAATTGCGCCAGCGTCTCTTCGCTAACGTGGTGTTCCATTCCCTCAGCATCGCGGCGGGCAATCTCCGGACTCACGCCAATCGCCAGCAGAAAGTTTTCCACTATCTGATGACGCTCGCGGCTTTCATGGGCTAGCTTTTCCCCTTCCGGGGTTAAGAAGATCCCGCGCCAGGGGATCTGTTCGATCAAGCCGACACTCGCCAGACGTTTAAGCATTTTCGCCACCGTCGGTTGCGAAACGCCAAGACGCGCAGCCATATCCACCTGGCGCGCTTCGCCCACTTCGTTGATCAGATCGGAGATAAGCTCCACATAGTCATCAATCAGCTCGCGACGATGCGCTTCGCGCACCTGACGAAACCCCTCTACGTGTTCTTCGACATTAACCAGCTGCGTCACTTTTTTAGTTATGGGCTTACCTGCGCGACGGTTCATTGTGCTTCCTCGTTGGTGTGACGCGTCAAGCATCATATAAAAGGATCCACATTGTAATGGATTGCGCCCGGAGCACAAAAAAATAACATTTTAGCCATAGCTATAAAATATAGCCTGTGCTATATCTGTATGTAATGCAAACAGCCATCACGGATTTGACGGCGCGAAAACGCAGGAGGAATAACCATGAACGAATTCAAGAGGTGCTTAAACGTGTTTAGCCATTCACCCTTTAAAGTACGCTTAATGCTGATCGGCATGCTGTGCGACATGATCAACGGCAAACCGCAGCAGGATAAACCTAACCACTAACGCGGCGTCGCGGTACGCCGCTTCATTTTTTTGTCATTTTTCCCCGTTAACCTACCCGGTTGTCTCGCCCTTCAGCGCTTTTTTCAAGTTTTGTAAGCTTTCTCGCAAAACAATCTGTTATGAACAGTTGACCTTACCATTCGCAGGCCCTATCGTTTGTCAGCCCTGCCACTACTGCGGCTCGCAGAGACCCTCTTCACGCACTGTCCAGCAGGTTTTACCCCCTTGATGCCAGGGGACGAACATGGCGTCTTGTTGATTACGAATTATGAATGTCACTCTGAAAGAAACGCTGGCCGCCCGCAGACTGGCCCTGAACCCGTGGACAGGATTCTACTTTTTACAGTCGCTGTTGATTAATCTGGCGCTTGGGTATGAATTTAGCTTGCTCTATACCATTGCGTTTACCTGCGTACTCCATCTGCTTTGGCGCACCTTTCCGCGGGTACAAAAAGGGATAGTTGGCCTCTATTCCCTGCTGGCCGCGATGTACTATCCCTTCGGCCAGGCTTACGGCGCGCCAAACTTCAATACGCTTCTGGCGCTGCACGCCACCAACGTGGAAGAGTCGACGGAAATTCTCACTATTTTCCCGTGGTACAACTATTTGCTGGCGGTATTTATCTTCGCCCTCGGTGTCATTGCCGTACGGCGGAAACCACAGCCGCCCGCTCGCCTTGGCAAAGTGGAATATCTGGGGCTGCTGTTTAGCATCGGTATTTTCTTCCTGCAACCTGTGCAGAATCTGGCCTGGGGCGGCGTCTTTAAAGTCATTGATAGCGGTTACCCCGCCGTGCGCTTCGTAAAAGACGTGATCGTTAATAACAATGAAGTGCTGGATGAACAGGCGCGGATGGCGCAGTTGGCGAACATGAAAGATAGCTGGCACGTGCTGGCGGTGAAGCCGAAATACCATCTCTATGTCGTGGTGATTGGTGAGAGCGCGCGCCGCGATGCGCTTGGCGCTTTCGGCGGCCACTGGGACAACACGCCGTTCGCCAGTTCGGTCAACGGCTATCTGTTTAAAAACTACGTCGCCGCCAGCGGCTCCACGCAGAAATCGCTGGGCCTGACCCTCAATCGGGTGGTAGACGGTAAACCCCAGTATCAGGATAACTTCGTCACCCTCGCCAACCGCGCGGGCTTCCAGACCTGGTGGTTCTCCAATCAAGGGCAAATTGGTGAATACGACACCGCCATCGCCAGCATCGCCAAACGCGCCGATGAGGTGCAGTTCCTGAAAAATGGGGATTTTGAAGCCAATAAAAATACGCAGGATGAGCAGCTGCTGAAACTGACCGAGCAGGTATTATCAGTCGAGCGCAGCCAGCCGCAGTTGATCGTATTGCATATTATGGGCTCGCACCCACAGGCCTGCGATCGTACCAAAGGCAAGTACACCACCTTTGTGCAGTCAAAGGAGACCTCATGCTATCTCTACAGCGTGACGCAAACCGACGCGCTGTTGGCGAAACTCTACGGCCAGCTACAGAATTCCGGCAGTTCTTTCTCGCTCACCTATTTTTCCGATCACGGTCTGGCATTTAAAGAACGCGGTAAGGCGGTGCAGTATCTCGCCCATGATGACAAATATCAGCAGAACTTCCAGGTACCGTTTATGGTGCTCTCCAGCGACGATAAAGCGCATAAGATGATTAAAGCCCGCCGCTCGGCGAATGATTTCCTCAGCTTCTTCTCGCAGTGGACCGGCATCAGCGCACAGGAAATTACCCCACGCTATCGCTTTATCTCGGAACAGAAAGCCGGACCGGTGTATATCACCAATTTCCAGTTACAGAAGGTGGATTACAACCATCTGGGCAGCGACGAGTTTACCGTCAACTAAACGGTATCGCCGAATCACAGGCAAAAAAAATCCGCCCCTTGAGGCGGATTTTTTTATATCACCGAAGTGATTAGAAGCGGTAACCTACGCCAGCAATCCAGGTGCCGACGTCAACGTTACGAATGCGAGACTGCTCGTAGGAGAAGTCCAGGGCAACGTTTTCGATCGGGTTGAACTGCATACCAGCGCCGTAAGAGAAACCGTAGTCGCTCATGTCGGATTTCTGGTTCGGGAAGTTGTTGTTCTGGAACTTACCGTAGCCAACACCGATTACGCCGTAGATGCTCGCCCAGTCGTTCAGACGGTAAGCCGGACCAGCGGTGATACCGTAGTACTGACCTTTGTTGTAAGTACCGTTGCTGGTGTTGTCTTTTTCGGTGTAGGTGAAGGAACCGATAACGCCCAGCGGGTTGTTATCTTGCTCGTAACGGTACTTAAGGTTGAAACCGCCTGCTTTGTTAGCTTTACCCTGCATGTCGCTCTGAGCGTAACCACCGGTAACGGTAGAAGTTGCAGCGAAAGCAGTAGTACCTACGGATGCAGCCAGAACAACGGCCAGTGCTGAAAGACGTGCAATTTTATTCATAACCACCTCAAATGTGTTTCTAATAAGTCCTAAGTCTTAAATATATCAAAAACTTTTGGGAAACTCTTTTGACTTTACATTGTCTAACATACTTTTTCATGTAAGCAAAAGTTTCCACGATTTCGTAACAATCTGGAAATCAAACACTTTTCGCGCAAAAAGTGCTTAACGTTTACCAGCCGTAAGCGCTGCGCATCCAGATTATTCTTAGTCGCGAAGGCATTCCCCTACGCATTTTACGCCATTGTACTGTTTTTCCACCCTCTTTTTTCAACAATCGCTAAACCGTTAAGCGGTTATTCCAGTACACTGGAACCTTTACCTCTTTTGACAAACCCTGACAGGAGAAAGGATGCCCGGCTCGTCCCGTAAAGTTCCGGCGTGGTTGCCGATACTGGTTATTTTGATCGCCATGGTCTCCATTCAGAGCGGCGCATCGCTGGCGAAATCGCTCTTCCCGTTGATTGGCGCACCGGGAGTCACCGCTCTACGCCTGACGCTCGGCACTTTAATTTTAGTCGTTATTTTTAAGCCGTGGCGACTGCGCTTTGCCCCGCAGCAGCGGCTACCGCTGTTCTTTTACGGCGTGGCGCTAGGGGCGATGAACTATCTCTTCTATTTATCGCTGCAGCGGATCCCGCTCGGCGTCGCGGTCGCGCTGGAGTTCACCGGGCCGCTGGCGGTGGCGCTCTTCGGTTCACGCCGCCCGCTTGATTTCGTCTGGGTGGCGCTGGCGGTGCTCGGGCTGTGGTTCCTGCTGCCGCTTGGGCAAAACGTAGGGGAAGTGGATTTAGTCGGCGCGCTGTTCGCGCTCGGCGCCGGCGCATTCTGGGCGGTCTATATTCTTACCGGCCAGCGCGCGGGTGAAGAACATGGCCCGGCGACGGTGGCTATGGGCTCGCTCATCGCGGCGGTAATTTTTGTGCCCATCGGCGTCGTCCAGGCCAGCGATACGCTGCTGCAATGGTCGCTGCTGCCGCTGGGGCTTGGCATCGCCATTCTCTCCACCGCCCTACCCTATTCGCTGGAAATGATCGCCCTGACCCGGATGCCCACCCGTACCTTCGGCACGCTGATGAGCATGGAGCCGGCGCTGGCGGCGCTGTCGGGAATGGTGTTCCTCGGCGAGACGCTAACCCTGACGCAAACTCTGGCATTAGGGGCCATTATCGTTGCCTCAATGGGTTCCACGCTAACCATGCAACGGCAAAGCAAAATCGAGAAAGTCGATATAAATTAAGATTTTGTTACCGCCCTGGCTCGCGTTCATAGCGAGCCAGTTGTGTGCTTCTAATCATCTGATTTAATAAAACTTTTTAAATAGCCAACAACTTAGCGCTATCGGACTGATATGGACAGCCGATGCCTCATACCCAATATCCCTTGCTATAATTAGTCCCGAAGTCATTTGGGACAAACGCTCTACATAATTCGAATTTGAAGTATGACGAGTATCAATATCAAGAGGATATGAAACGATGAGTACCGCAAAACTGGTTAAAACTAAAGCGTCTAACCTGCTCTATACCCGTAACGATGTCGCAGACAACGAAAAGAAAGCGACCGTTGAGCTGCTGAATCGCCAGGTGATCCAGTTCATCGACCTGTCGCTGATTACCAAACAGGCCCACTGGAATATGCGCGGTGCCAACTTTATCGCCGTCCATGAAATGCTGGATGGTTTCCGCACTGCGCTCACCGATCACCTTGATACGATGGCTGAACGTGCCGTTCAACTGGGCGGCGTCGCACTGGGTACCACTCAGGTCATCAACAGCAAAAGCCCGCTGAAAAGCTACCCGCTGGATATTCACACCGTTCAGGAACACCTGAAAGAGCTGGCGGACCGTTATGCCATCGTGGCCAATGATGTGCGTAAAGCGATCAGCGAAGCGAAAGATGAAGACACCGCCGATATCTTTACCGCGGCTTCCCGCGACCTGGATAAATTCCTGTGGTTCATCGAAGCGAATATCGAATAAACGTCTACCGCCGTCAGCGCCCGCTGGCGGCTTTTTCCTTTTCTCCCACGCTACCCCCGCAATCGCTTAGCTCGCCCTCTTTTGGTGCATATGTATGTACACAATACGTACTAAAGTAAAACAATTGTAATAATCACCTCACACAATCGTTACAGCAAGATTGTTTTCCCATCAGGGTTTGCGTTAAAAATGCTCTGGTTATTCGCTACGTTTATATTGCACCAAAATGATGCCCCGTCACGGTGCGTTTGCTGTATCGAGTAACCGAAATTGTGCAAGCAATATGAAAGCTCCTGTTGAAAAACAATAGCTTGTAAAACTGGCACGATTTTTTCATTAGGCTACACGTTCTCGCAGGGGCTCGTCCCGTGGATAAAAAAGGAAATACTATGAAGTCTGTATTAAAAGTGTCACTGGCTGCACTGACCCTGGCTTTTGCGGTTTCGTCTCACGCCGCAGATAAAAAACTGGTAGTCGCCACCGATACGGCGTTTGTTCCGTTTGAATTTAAGCAAGGTGATAAATACGTCGGCTTCGATATTGACCTGTGGGCCGCGGTCGCTAAAGAGCTGAAACTGGACTACACCCTGAAACCAATGGACTTCAGCGGCATCATTCCCGCGCTGCAGACCAAAAACATCGATCTGGCGCTGGCGGGGATCACCATCACCGACGAGCGTAAAAAAGCAATCGACTTCTCCGACGGCTACTACAAAAGCGGCCTGCTGGTGATGGTGAACGCGAAAAACAATGACATTAAAGATGTGAAAGACCTGAACGGCAAAGTGGTCGCCGTGAAGAGCGGCACCGGCTCCGTTGATTATGCGAAAGCCAACATCAAAACCAAAGATCTGCGCCAGTTCCCGAACATTGATAACGCTTATATGGAACTGGGCACCGGCCGCGCTGACGCGGTACTGCACGACACGCCAAACATCCTGTACTTCATTAAAACTGCCGGTCAGGGCAAGTTCAAAGCGGTAGGCGAATCGCTGGAAGCGCAAAGCTACGGTATCGCCTTCCCGAAAGGCAGCGACGAACTGCGCGAAAAAGTGAACGGCGCGCTGAAAACGCTGCGTGAAAACGGCACCTACAACGAAATTTACAAAAAATGGTTCGGTACTGAACCAAAATAATAATCAGGACGACTTCCCGCGGCCAATCCGCCGCGGGCTCCACGGCGCCAGGGTCTCTTTGCCCGGCGCCGTATTCGCAGAGGCTTTCTCTGCTTTCGACACGGTAACAGTAACAGGAACACATTATGCAGTTTGACTGGAGTGCCATCTGGCCCGCCATTCCTATTTTGCTGGAAGGCGCCAAAATGACGCTGTGGATTTCGGTCCTCGGCCTGGTTGGCGGCCTTATCATCGGTCTGGTGGCCGGTTTCGCCCGCTGCTTCGGCGGCTGGATAGCCAACCACATCGCGCTGGTATTTATTGAAATCATCCGCGGCACGCCAATTGTGGTGCAGGTGATGTTCATCTACTTCGCGCTGCCGATGGCGTTTAGCGACTTACGCATCGACCCGTTCACCGCCGCGGTGGTGACCATCATGATCAACTCCGGCGCCTATATCGCGGAAATCACCCGCGGCGCGGTGCTGTCCATCCATAAAGGTTTCCGCGAAGCGGGTCTGGCGCTGGGGCTCTCCCGCCGCGAGACCATCCGCCACGTGATCCTGCCGCTGGCGCTGCGCCGTATGCTGCCGCCGCTCGGTAACCAATGGATTATCAGTATCAAAGATACGTCGCTGTTTATCGTTATCGGCGTCGCCGAACTGACCCGCCAGGGCCAGGAAATTATTGCCGGTAACTTCCGCGCGCTGGAAATCTGGAGCGCCGTTGCCGTCATTTATCTGATCATCACCCTGGTGTTGAGCTTCATTCTGCGTCGTCTTGAAAGAAGGATGAAAATCCTGTGATTGAATTTAAAAACGTTTCCAAACACTTTGGCCCGACTAAAGTGCTGCACGATATCGATCTGAAGATCAATAAAGGCGAAGTGGTTGTAATCATCGGGCCGTCCGGCTCTGGTAAATCCACGCTGCTGCGCTGCATCAATAAACTGGAAGAGATCACCAGCGGCGATCTTATCGTCGATGGCCTGAAGGTGAACGACCCGAAAGTTGACGAGCGCTTAATTCGCCAGGAAGCCGGAATGGTATTCCAGCAGTTCTATCTGTTCCCGCACCTGACGGCGCTGGAGAACGTGATGTTCGGCCCGCAGCGCGTGCGCGGCGCGTCGAAAGCAGCGGCGGAAACGCTGGCGAAAGAGCTGCTGGCGAAGGTGGGTCTCGCGGAACGCGCGCACCACTATCCATCCGAACTCTCCGGCGGCCAGCAGCAGCGAGTCGCCATTGCCCGTGCGCTGGCGGTGAAACCGAAAATGATGCTGTTTGATGAGCCGACTTCCGCACTTGACCCGGAACTACGCCATGAAGTGCTGAAAGTCATGCAGGACCTGGCCGAGGAAGGCATGACGATGGTCATCGTAACCCACGAAATCGGCTTTGCTGAAAAAGTGGCATCACGGCTGATCTTCATCGATAAAGGCCGCATCGCCGAAGACGGCGACCCGCAGGTTCTGGTGAAGAACCCGCCAAGCCCGCGTCTGCGCGAGTTTTTGCAGCACGTAGCCTGATGCGCCCGGCTCTCCCCGGTAAGGGGAGAGCCGCTTTCCAGATTCATCCCACCGCTCCTTCTCCTCTGACCCCTTCTATACTTAGCAGTTTGAGATGCAATGGAGGCGCCCATGCCGTGGATCCTACTGTTGCTCGCTGCGCTGTGGATTTCGCCGCTGTCGGCGGCGTCATTGCCCGGCATTCCGGCGGCGACAACCGACAAAAGCACAGCCAGCGAGCCTGACCTCGAACAAAAAAAAAGCCGCCTGGGCGGCATTAGCTGACGTGCTGGATAATCCAGACTCGCGGCAGGAGTTAATCGATGAGCTGCGCAAAGCCGCCGCTACCCAGCCCCCTGCCGCCGCCCCCACGCTGACCCCGCCAGAAGTCAAAGACGAGCAAACCGTCCTGGAAAGCGTGACGGAAATTAGCCGCCAGTATAGCGAGCGCCTGTCGTCACGGTTTTCGCAGCTATGGCGCAATATCACCGGCTCGCCGCATAAGCCTTTCCATGCCGATGCTTTTCGCAATGCCGCTGGCGACTTCCTGCTGCTGGCCGGGCTGGTATTTGCCTTCTGGTGGTTAGTACGCCTGGCGGCGCTGCCGCTGTACCGCAAAATGGGCCATTGGGGAAGGCACAAAAACCGTGAGCGCAATAACTGGCTTCAGTTACCGGCAACCATCGCTGGCGCTTTTATCATTGACCTGCTGCTGCTGGCGCTAACGCTGTTTATCGGCCAGCTGTTAAGCGATCGTTTAAACGGCGGCAACCGCACCATTGCTTTCCAACAAAGCCTGTTTCTTAACGCCTTTGCGCTGATCGAGTTTTTTAAAGCCATTCTGCGATTGATTTTTTGCCCGCGGATTGCCGATTTACGCCCCTTCAATATCAGCGACGAACACGCAATCTACTGGAACTTACGCCTCAGCGCCCTGAGTAGCCTGATTGGTTACGGGCTGATCGTAGCGGTGCCGATTATCTCCAATCAGGTTAACGTGCAGATTGGCGCGCTGGCCAACGTCATCATAATGTTGTGCATTACGGTGTGGGCGCTGTATCTGATTTTCCACAACAAACGCGCCATCACTCAGGGGCTTATCCATCTTGCCGACCGCTCGCTGCCGTTCTTCAGCTTGTTTATTCGTGCTTTTGCGCTGGTCTGGCACTGGCTGGCCTGCGCTTACTTTATCGTGCTGTTCTTCTTTTCGCTCTTTGACCCCGGCAACAGCCTCAAATTTATGATGGGCGCGACGCTGCGTAGCCTCGCTATCGTCGGCGCCGCGGCGCTGGTATCCGGTATTTTGTCACGCTGGATCGCCAAAACCATCACCCTGTCGCCAGAAACCCAACGCCACTACCCGGAGCTGCAAAAACGGCTCAACGGCTGGATCTCCGCCTCGCTGAAAGCCGCGCGGATCCTGACGGTATGCGTGGCGGTGATGCTGTTGCTGAGCGCCTGGGGTCTATTTGATTTTCAGCAATGGCTTCACAATGATGCCGGGCAGAAAACGGTGGATGTCCTGATTCGTATCGCGCTGATCCTGTTCTTCTCCGCCGTCGGCTGGACCCTGCTGGCAAGCCTGATTGAGAACCGCCTGTCATCGGACATTCATGGACGCCCGCTGCCCAGCGCTCGCGCCAGAACGCTGCTGACGCTGTTTCGCAACGCGCTGGCGGTGGTCATTACCACTATTACGATAATGATCTTATTGTCGGAAGTGGGGGTGAACATCGCGCCGCTGCTGGCGGGCGCCGGGGCATTAGGATTGGCTATCTCTTTCGGCGCCCAAACGCTGGTCAAAGATATTATTACCGGCATCTTTATCCAGTTTGAAAACGGGATGAACACCGGCGATCTGGTGACCATCGGGCCATTAACCGGCACGGTGGAACGGATGTCGATCCGCTCGGTGGGCGTGCGCCAGGATACCGGGGCGTACCATATTATTCCCTGGTCATCGATAACCACCTTCGCCAACTTTGTGCGCGGGATCGGTTCGGTGGTCGCCAACTATGATGTCGACAGGCAGGAGGATTTGGATAAAGCCAATCAGGCGCTGAAGGCGGCGGTCGACGATCTGATGGCGCAGGAGGAGATCCGCGGGCTGATTATTGGCGAACCGTCGTTCGCCGGGCTGGTAGGACTAAGCAATACCGCGTTTACGTTACGCGTCAGCTTTACGACGCTGCCGCTGAAGCAGTGGGCGGTACGCTTTGCCCTCGATACCCAGGTGAAGCAGCATTTCGATCGCGCCGGCGTGCGTGCGCCGGTACAAACCTGGCAGGTATTGCCGCCGCCGGGCAACGCAAACCCGGCGGCAGAGACTTAAAATGGACGGCGGCGCTTTGCGTCGTCCATAAAGCTCCAGGCGATAAAGCGGCTCTGTTTCTGCCCCTGCGCCATCTCTTTTTTCACCACTTTCACCGCGCCGACGTCGGTCAGCAGGCGATACAGCGGCGGCAGATTGTCGCCGCGGGAGACCAGCGAGGTAAACCATTTAACCTGGCGGCCGAACTGCTGGCTTTCGCGGATCATCTGCGAAATAAAGGCCACTTCGCCGCCTTCACACCACAGTTCCTGCTGCTGGCCGCCGAAGTTCAGTACGCTATCTTCCCCCAGCCCCAGATTACGGCGTTTACGCTCGCCACCGGCACGCGCGCTGGCGGCGGAATCGTGGAACGGCGGGTTGCAGAGGGTCGCATCATAGGTTTCATTCTTATGAATGATGCCGGTAAAGATTGCCTGGCCCTCTTTCTGACGACGCAGACGAATTTGTCGCGTCAGCCCTGGGTTGCCGTTGATAATCGCCTGGGCGCTGGCAAAGGCCTGCGGGTTGACTTCGCTACCGGTAAAGCGCCAGCCGTATTCATGCACGCCAATCAGCGGATAGATGCAGTTCGCGCCGGTACCGATATCGAGAATGGTGGCATTTTTCGGGATCTCGCCGCTATCCTGCGCCAGCAGGTCGGCCAGATGGTGGATATAGTCCGCGCGTCCCGGCACCGGCGGGCACAAGAAGCCGTCAGGAATATCCCAGTGTTTTACCGCGTAAAAGTGCGCCAGCAGCGCCTTATTCAGCGCCTTCACCGCCAGTGGATTAGCAAAATCAATGGTTTGCTCCCCTACCGCATTCAGGGTGATATAGCTTTGCAGCTCGGGATGAGTCTGGCACAGCGCTGGCAAATCATAGCGTTGGTGATGACGGTTACGCGGGTGCAACCCCGGCTTTTCGGCTTTCATGGCAATCTCCTTTCAACAGCCGCGTAAGATACCCGTTGACGGCGGCGCGGTAAATAAGGGAGTCTGGATATCTTCTTATTTCGCTTTCTGGTGCTCTATGTACTTCTATCAACCTGCCGAAGGCCACGGCCTGCCGCACGACCCGCTGAATGCCATCGTCGGGCCGCGCCCCATCGGCTGGATCGCTTCGCTCGATAGCGCAGGGCAACGTAATCTCGCCCCCTACAGCTTCTTCAACTGCTTTAACTATCGGCCACCGATCATCGGTTTCGCCAGCGGCGGCTGGAAAGACAGCGTGCAGAACATTGTTGAAACAAAAGAATTTGTCTGGAATCTGGCTACCCGGCCACTCGCCGAAGCGATGAATGAAACTTCCGCCACTATTCCACGTCATGAAGATGAATTCCTGCGCGCCGGATTGACCGCCGCGCCGAGCCGTATCGTCCGCGCCCCGCGCGTGGCGGAAAGCCCGGTCAACTTCGAATGTCGCCTGTCGCAGTGTATTCAGTTAACGCGCGCCAGCGGTGAAGCCATCGATAGCTGGCTGGTGCTCGGTGAAGTGGTCGCCGTGCATATCGATGAGTCGCTGCTGGAAGACGGGGTTTATCAAACCGCGAAAGCGCAGCCGATTTTACGCGCCGGCGGGCCGACGGCCTACTACAGCATTGATGAGAGCCAGCGCTTCGATATGATCCGCCCGGACGCTCGTTAACTTTAGCGTAGCAAGGCTAATACATGCCGCCGCGGGCGAATGCCCGGCGGCATTACGCACGTAAAGTGGTTGTTTGCCCACTATTATTTATCCGGTGGTTCGGTGCATCACGACCTAAACTTAAGGTATGTCCCATGCTGTTAATGAGGATATAGCCATGAGAACCTTTCTGCTCGCCCCCGCTTTTATCGCCCTTGCTCTTCTCTCCTCACCCACACAGGCCAACAACCCCGAGACCGCTGCCGTGGCCGTTGGCCCGCTGCGCCCGTCCGGCTCAGTTTCCGCCTCCGGCGCCAGCACCCTCGACGATTTACAGGCGCAACTGGCGCAAAAAGCCCACCAGCAGGGGGCGATTGCCTGGCGAATAAACGCCGCTGGCGGCGGCAACAAATTAGCCGGCAGCGCGATAATTTATAAATAATCCTTCTGCCCTCGTCGGGAATACGCAGCCGGAAATCCCGCCTCCCTGGACTTGGCTGCGCCTTTTTCGCCCCCATATTTTCTATACTGTTTATAGATTGCAAACACGAGGATCGCATCATGGCATCAGGTTGGGCAAACGATGGAGCCGTCCAGGATCAAATTGACAGCACGGTAAACGATGCCGTCGCCCGCGCCCGCAGCGAGCTTCCTGGCGGAGAGAGCAACAAATTTTGTGAAGAATGCGGAGAGCCTATTCCGGAAGCGCGGCGCAAGGCGCTCGCCGGGGTCAGATACTGCGTGAAGTGCCAGCAGGATAAAGATTTACATAACAATACATATTCAGGATATAATCGTCGCGGTTCCAAAGACAGCCAGCTTCGCTGACCTTCCTTTACCGTTCATTACCGCTGATTGCGCTATCTTTTCACGCACGTTTTTTGGCGAAAAAAGTGGCAAAATGTGCCTTTAGTTGCCATGGCAACTAGTTTGTCCTTCTAGCGCAGCAATAGCGTAAAATAATTTATTAATAATCAATAAATTATTATTAATTCAAAAAATTCGATGAAGACTGTGAATTTCCTTCGATTTTATCTCGCGACAAAAAACGTGATACTTATCACATCGACGGAACATCGTCCCCCTACAGAACACACTGCGAGAGATTAATTATGAAAAACATCAAATACGCTGCCGCTGCTATCGCCCTTTCCGCTCTGTCTTTCGGCGCATTCGCCGCTCAGCCGGTAACCCCAGCCCAGGCAGAGAGCATGAATAAAATCGGCGTTGTTTCCGCTGAAGGCGCAACAACACTGGATGGTCTGGAAGCCAAACTGGCTGCTAAAGCCGATGCCGCTGGCGCAACCGGCTACAGCATCACCTCCGCTAACACCAACAACAAAGTTAGCGGTACCGCGGTTATCTACAAATAATCGCAGCAATACTCTGAAATGCCACTGAATTAACCCTGAAAAGACCTTTTAAATACCCTTGTTTGCCCGTCCGAGCCACCGGACGGGCTTTTTTTTGTCCGTTTACCAGCGTTCGGCAACCTGCGCCAGGCCATTAGCGAGCGAAGTCGCCTGACCGGTGGCAACCAGGCAGCAGGCAAGCTGAATTTTCAGCGACTGCGGAACCGGCTCGCTACCGCTCACGCAGCGCTCAATCCAGCGCGCGGTAATTTCAGGATCTTTGGATTCCGGCAATGCCACTTTTTCCTGCACACTCTCGTCGGCCCGCTCATGCAACACTCTGGTTCCCGCCGCATCAATCAGGTTAATTTGCGGGCAGCGCTGCGGGTTGGCATAGACTTCACCTTCGGTACCGTGCATCAGCAGCGCCCGGCCACCGATCTGCGTAAAGAACGCCGCGACCTTGCCGACATATTCCGGATGCGACACGCTCGACAGCCGCAGCGCGGCATCTTCAGCGAACGGCGTCGCCAGCTTGGCCAGCGTATGCGCGCTGTTGCGCACCCCCATCCGCCAACGCAATGCCAGCTGCTTTTCCAGCGGCGGGCACAGCGCCCCGACCGGGATATAGACCGGCTCATGGCTGTCGAGACGCGCCTGGGCCTGACCCGCGTGGGTGGTGGCCGGGATCCCCATCAGCGCAAAAATGGTCTCGGTCAGGACGCGGGTTGGATCATGACTGACGCCATGAACCACCACCGGGAAACCGAGTTTATGCAGCAGTACCGCCAGCAGCGGCGTCAGGTTGGCCTGTTTGCGCGCGCCGTTATAGCTGGGGATAACAATCGGCATCGGTTTCGCTACCGGCGGCGTCAGGCGGATGGTCTGTAGCTGCATCGCCTCATAAAAGCCCTGCATTTCGGCTTCGCCTTCGCCCTTGATGCGCAGCGCAATGAGAATAGCGCCCAGTTCCAGATCGTCCACTTCGCCGTTTAACATCCGCGTATACAGCGCACGGGCCGTGACTAAATCCAGGTCGCGAGCGTGATTTTTGCCGCGCCCGACTTCTTTGATGATTTTGGTGTAATCCATCGACTTGCTCCCTCCAGCGGTAGGCTCCGCCGACCGCACCGCTTATACGCTTAGCGGCGTCGGCGACGCGTCTGTTTTGCTTTGCTTTTTACTATAACCTCGGGAACGCCCGGCTGCTCTATGGGAAATACCGGTAACGCATTTAACAATCGCGCGCCGTAATTTTTAGTCAGCAGGCGCTTATCGTAAATAATGACTTCGCCCCAGCACTGATGGCTACGGATCAGGCGCCCGACCTGTTGAATCAGGTTGAATGAGGCGCTCGGCAGGCTTTGCACCTCAAAGGGATAGCGGTTGAGGCTTTTCAACCACTCGCCTTCGGTGATCACCACCGGGCTGTCGATCGGCGGGAAGGCAATTTTATGGATATGCACCTGGCTTAACAGCTCGCCTTTTAAATCCAGCCCTTCGGCAAAAGATTGCAGGCCAACCAACACGCTGCGCTCGCCGCCTTCAACGCGTTTACGATGCAGCTCGACCAGTCGATAGCGCGGCTGGTCGCCCTGCACCAGCAGCATCAGGCGCAGATCGGTAACATGTTCCAGAAAGCGATTCATGGCCCGCCCGCTGGCGAACAGCACCAGCATACCAAGATGCTTTTTGCTCTCGACCTGCTCACGGAAAAAAGCCGCCATTTCGGCGATGTGCTGCTCTTCATTATCAATAAGCGGCTCATAGCGCATTTGCGGAATAATGATTTTTCCCTGCTCGACGTGATTGAACGGCGAGTCCAGCGCCACGAAACGATCGCCCGCTTTCTCTTTCAGACCGCTCATCTCCTGCAGGCGCGAGAAGCTATTCAACGAACGCAGCGTCGCCGAGGTGACGACAATATGCGGCACGCTGCGCCACAGCAGACGTTCGAGCTGATCGCTGACGCGGATCCCCACGCAGTGGAACCAGACATGGATCTGGCCATCGCGAATCTCGCGGGTGGCCCATTTGGTCACCGGCGCGCCGGAAGACTGCGCCATTGAGGCCAGCCGCCACAGCTTGCTCTGACTTTCGAACATGCCAAGGGCCCGGTTCATCTGCAGCAGGATACGATGCAGGCGCACCACGTCGTGACTGCCGGTCTTTTCGCTGAGATCGTTGAGAAACAGCTCCGCCAGCCCGCGTAGCATTTCGGTGAGCTTGGCCAGCCGCTGGCAAATCTCCATCACTTCCTGCGGCAGTTCGCCCATCGGGAAGCGATGCTCCGCCTCCTGGGCGGCAGGCATATAGAGATTGAGAATATTATTGAGCGAGGCGATAAGCTCATACAGCTCTTCGCAGTGTTCATTTAACCGTTCCGGATTGGCCAACGGCGGCGTGGTCTTCGGACGGAACTGCTCCATGCAGGTCGCCACCAATTTGCTGAACAGATCCAGCTGCAGCCGGTACCAGGGCGCGGTTATCTCCGCGCTCATCTCTAAGGCGTCGCGGGCGACGTCCGGCAGATGGTGGCCTTCGTCGAGCACCAGCAGCAGGTTTTTCGGCTCTGGCAGCACCGCTTCGCTCTCCATGGCCGCCATCACCAACGCATGGTTGGCCACCACCACTTCCGCTTCCTGGATTTCGCGCCGGGCGACGAAGAATGGGCATTCGCGGTAGTAGTGGCAGTTGCGGTTAAGACAGCTGGCTTTATCGGTGCTTAGCCGCCCCCACAGGGCGTCATCAATGGGCTTGTCGGTATGATCGCGCAGGCCGTCCCATTTATAGCCGTCGAGATCGGTTTTCAGCGTCGCGCAGAGCTTTTGTTCGGCCTGGTTTTTTGGCGTCAGATCGTCATCGAGGAACGCCAGCAGATCCTGCTGCGTCGCCTCGGTACTGGCCAGCGCCGCCAGATTACGCGGACAAACGTAGCGGCCACGGCCAAAGGCGGCGGTAAAGCGCAGGTCGGGAATAATCTTGCGCAGCAGCGGCAGGTCTTTACTGTAGATTTGATCCTGCAGCGCGACGTTGGCGGTACTGACCACCAGCGTTTTTTGTTCCTCACGGGCGATGGCGATGCCGGGGATCAGATATGACAGCGTTTTGCCGACGCCGGTCGGCGCTTCGATAGCCAGATGCCTCCCCTCTTCCCCGGCGAGCGTTTTCGCCACATCGGCGATCATCTGCCGCTGCGGGGCTCGGGGGATAAAGTCCGGGATCTGTTCCTGAAGCGCCTTATACCAGGCGGCGATTTGCGCTTTAAGCGCAGCGGTCAAAGCCATGAGAAAACCTGAATACTGTATAAACAGCCACTATTGTGCCATTTTTGCCGGCCAGGAGGTATTGCTTTCTGTAGAGGGTGGAATCGCGCTCGATAAAAAACGCAATGAACGGCAAAAAAAAACGGCCCGCCGCCAGCGCACGCGGGCAGACGAGCCGTGATGATGCCTGAGCGCTTTATCGTCCCAGGCAACAGCGTCTTATTCGCCGGCAGGTTTACGCGGGCGACGACGACGCGGTGGTTTACCGTCCTGGGTACGCGCTTTCGGCGCTTCGCCATCCTGACGGCGCGGCGCCTGTTGGCTACGGCCCTGGCTCTGACCGCCGCGTCCCTGTCCCTGCCCCTGACCGCGGCCGCCGCCACGCTGCTGACGACCGTTTTGAATTGGCTCCGCTTTAATCGACGGATCCGGCTCATAACCGGCAATAGCAATACGCGGGATCTCTTTTTTCAGCAGACGCTCGATATCACGCAGCAGCTTATGCTCGTCCACGCAGACCAGCGACAGCGCTTCGCCGGTCGCCGCCGCGCGGCCGGTACGGCCAATCCGGTGTACGTAATCTTCCGGCACGTTCGGCAGCTCATAGTTGACCACGTGCGGCAGCTCTTCGATGTCGAGCCCGCGCGCGGCGATGTCGGTGGCGACCAGCACACGAATACCGCCGGATTTAAAGTCAGCCAGCGCGCGGGTACGCGCACCCTGGCTCTTATTGCCGTGGATGGCGGCGCTACGGATACCGTCTTTATTCAGCTGCTCCGCCAGATGGTTGGCACCGTGCTTGGTACGGGTAAAGACCAGCACCTGCTGCCAATTGCCTTCGCCAATCAGCTGCGAGAGCAGTTCACGCTTACGTTTCTTATCCACAAAGTGAACGTGCTGGGTGATCTGCTCAGAGGCGGTGTTGCGGCGCGCCACTTCGACTTCCAGCGGGTTATGCAGCAGTTTTTCCGCCAGCGCCTTGATCTCATCAGAGAAGGTGGCGGAGAACAGCAGGTTTTGACGACGCGGCGGCAGTTTAGCCAGCACGCGGCGGATGTCGTGGATAAAGCCCATATCCAGCATGCGGTCGGCTTCATCCAGTACCAGCACTTCGACTTTATCCAGGCTGACCGCGTTCTGATGTTCAAGATCCAGCAGACGGCCTGGGGTGGCGACGAGGATATCGACGCCGCCGCGCAGCTTCATCATCTGCGGGTTGATGCTCACGCCGCCGAAAACCACCAGCGAGCGGATATTGAGATATTTGCTGTAGTCGCGGACATTCTCACCCACCTGCGCCGCCAGTTCGCGGGTCGGCGTCAGGATCAGGGCGCGCACCGGACGGCGCCCCTTCGCGTGCGGCTGCTCCTGGGTCAGGCGCTGCAGCAGCGGCAGCGTAAAACCGGCGGTCTTGCCGGTCCCGGTCTGGGCGCTGGCCATCAGATCGCGGCCCTGCAGTACTGCCGGGATCGCCTGCTGCTGGATAGGGGTCGGCTCAACGTAGCCCTGCTCGGCGACGGCGCGCAGGATATCGGGATTCAGGCCAAGGGAATCAAAAGACATAACAACTCCGAACCGCCCCGGCCCGTTTAAGGGCGTAGTTTTCAGGGAGATTATTGCGATAGAGATGGCAAAAACCACAATGCCATGAAGGGGCGCAGTTTAGCAGATTTTGTGACGAACCGCATAAAATATCCCCGCAGGAATTACCAGCAAAATAATGCTCGCTTGCGCCGGGTAATTTTTCGTCTTCACCATGGTGGACAGTTCAGCGAATCGCCCCTATTCTTAATCAATCGATTGATTAATTTTTTAGAGTGCGATGAACAGTACCTCCGTGACCAGTAAAGGCGAACAAGCCAAAAGCCAGCTTATCGCCGCCGCCATCGCGCAATTCGGCGAATATGGCCTCCATGCGACGACCCGCGATATCGCCGCGCAGGCCGGGCAAAATATCGCCGCTATCACCTATTATTTCGGTTCGAAAGACGACCTGTATCTCGCCTGCGCGCAGTGGATCGCCGACTGTATCGGCGAGAATTTCCGCCCGCATGCCGAGGCGGCCGAAGCCCTGTTGGCCCAGACGAAACCTGACAAACCGGCGCTGCGGGAATTGATCCTGCGCAGCTGCCGCGATATGAGTCTGCTGCTGACCCAGGACGACACGGTCAACCTCAGCAAGTTTATCTCTCGCGAGCAGCTCTCCCCTACCGCGGCTTACCAGCTAATCCACCAGCAGGTTATCGCTCCGCTACATAGCTATTTGACCCGGCTTATCGCCGCCTGGACCGGGCGCGATGCCAACGATACGCAGATGATTCTGCACACCCACGCCCTGCTTGGCGAGGTGCTGGCCTTCCGCCTCGGGCGGGAAACCATTTTACTGCGAACCGGCTGGGCGCAGTTCGATCAACAAAAGGCTGAACAAATTTTTCAGGTGATCACCTGTCATATCGATTTCATTCTGCAAGGGTTAGCGCAAAGGAGCCTGGGATCATGAAAAAACCCGTCGTCGTTCTATTGGTCGTCATCGTGCTCGCCGCGCTCGGCGGCTGGTGGTGGTATCAAAGCAGCCAGGCAAAAGATCTCACTCTCTACGGCAATGTCGATATTCGCACTGTGAATATGAGCTTCCGCGTCGGCGGGCGGCTGGCAACTCTGAACGTCGATGAAGGCGATGAAATTCGCCGTGGGCAAACCCTCGGCGAACTTGACCGCGCGCCATATGAAAACGCGCTGCAGCAGGCGCAGGCCAACGTCTCCACCGCCCAGGCGCAGTACGATTTGATGATGGCGGGTTACCGTGCCGAAGAGATTGCGCAGGCGGCGGCCGCGGTTAATCAGGCGCAGGCCGCCTGGGTCTATGCGCAGAATTTTTATCAACGTCAGCTCGGCCTGCGCGCCAGCAGCGCGATTTCCGCCAACGACCTCGAAAACGCCCGTTCTTCACGCGATCAGGCGCAGGCGACCTTAAAATCGGCGCAGGATAAACTGCGTCAATATCGCGCCGGTAACCGCCCGCAGGAAATTGCCCAGGCCAAAGCCAGCCTTGAACAGGCGCAGGCGGCCCTGGCGCAAGCCAAACTGGACCTGCATGATACCGTACTGACCGCGCCGTCCGACGGCACCTTGATGACCCGCGCCGTCGAACCTGGCACCATGTTAAACGCCGGCGGCACGGTGCTGACGCTATCGTTAACCCATCCGGTTTGGGTACGCGCCTACGTTGACGAGAAAAATCTCGGCCAGGCGCAGCCGGGGCGCGAAGTACTGCTGTATACCGATAGCCGGCCGAACAAGCCCTATCACGGTAAAATCGGCTTTGTCTCCCCCAGCGCCGAATTCACACCAAAGACCGTGGAAACACCGGATTTGCGCACCGATCTCGTCTACCGCCTGCGCATCGTGGTGAACGACGCCGACGCCGCGCTGCGTCAGGGCATGCCGGTGACCGTCTCCTTCAGCAACGGAAACGGGCATGAGTAAGGACGTCATTACCTTTAATGGCCTGAGCCGTCGTTTTCCCGGCATGGATAGACCGGCGGTCGCGCCGCTGAACTGTACGATCCACGCCGGATACGTTACCGGGCTCGTCGGCCCAGATGGCGCGGGTAAAACGACGCTGATGCGAATGCTGGCCGGTTTACTTAAGCCTGATGAGGGCAGCGCCAGCGTTATCGGCTTCGATCCGCTGAAGGACGACGGCGCGCTGCACGCGGCGCTCGGCTATATGCCGCAGAAATTCGGCCTGTATGAAGATCTGACGGTGATGGAAAACCTGAACCTGTACGCCGATCTGCGCAGCGTCACCGGCGAGGCGCGCAAGAAAATATTCGAGCGCCTGCTGGAATTCACTTCTCTTGGCCCTTTCACCGGGCGATTAGCCGGCAAACTCTCCGGCGGCATGAAACAAAAGCTGGGGCTCGCCTGTACGCTGGTGGGCGATCCCAAAGTGCTATTGTTAGATGAGCCCGGCCGTCGGGGTCGACCCTATCTCGCGCCGCGAGCTGTGGCAGATGGTGCACGAACTGGCCGGCGACGGCATGCTAATTTTGTGGAGCACCTCTTATCTCGATGAAGCCGTAGCAGTGCCGACGATGTGCTGCTGATGAACGAAGGTAAATTGCTTTACCAGGGCGAACCGAAGGCGCTGACGCAAACCATGGCCGAGCGGCAGCTTTCTGGTCTCCAGCCCGCAGGAAAACAACCGCCGCCTTGTTGCAGCGGGCGTTGAAACTGCCGCAAAATTAGCGATGGCGTGATTCGGGCAAATCGGTGCGTTTGATCCTGAAAAAGGCAGCCCGCATTGATGAGGTTCAGCAAAACGGCAACATGCCGCCGCTACAGGTGGCCGAAACCGCG